>Ga0256842_1002857_pt1 | contig 11957 bp, 10 predicted proteins | sample 4559240metaG_FD_185973 | JGI IMG/M metagenome (GOLD analysis project Ga0256842, IMG submission 185973) | Hydrothermal vent microbial communities from Guaymas Basin, Mexico - 4559-240 | ecosystem: Environmental > Aquatic > Marine > Hydrothermal vents | place: Mexico: Guaymas Basin | collected...
TACCTCCTACAAGCACTGGCACATCAGGGTAAATCTCTTTTATAGCCTTTATAGTATCCTTAACACCAAGATACCAATAAGTCATTGTTGAAGTGACAAGAAAAGCAGATGGTTTTCCAGCATATATGAGCTCTTTTTTTAACACATCAGGACTTATTCCATAACGGCTAAATGGTCGGTTTATATGTCTCAATGGTTCTGGAATAGCGATTCTCTGCTTCCAAAACTTACCAGTGCCATATCTTTTTCTCTTAGGCCTCCTTAAAGAAGAACTCTTCATATAAGGATTATTTACATCTAAACAATCTATAAGCTGAACATCATAGCCTACTCTTCTAAAGTAGGATGCAAGATAAAGCAAACCCATTGGTTTTGCCCACAGATCATGGGCAGCAAAATCATATATCCATGGATTTATAAAGACGAGGTTTTTTAACATCCAAAAATTCTCATCTGTTTTAAATCCTCTATTAAGCGACCTAGCTTTACAGCAGTAATTTTGGGCCTTAAACCTATATCTGGACCCTCATAGAGGATAATCAGCTAATTTCTTAATCTTTGCTTATGCTGGATTTTTATTGGTTAAGGTTACACTTGCCTGTCCAGTTCTTGCTTTACCAGTATTTCATGGTATTTTCTGATTACAGATGAGCCAAAAATTTTTTTGACATCTATTATAAAAGATGATATTGATTTTTTTAACTTAAATTTTTTAACTTTTTAAAGGAGGTTTCATGATGAAGGTTAGGTATGTCAAGGTTTGGGGGATAGTGGTGGGCTTACTTTTTATTTTTATTAGTAGTATTGCATGGTCTGCAAAATTGAAGATTACCATAGATCCTAAGACAGGTAAACCTGTAGTAAAAACAGATGTTCCTGTAGTATCAAAAAGTGTTACACCTACAGGATGGGTAACACTTACATTAGCTACAGGAGAAAAGGTAGGATATTTTGTAGATCCAACAGGGATTATTTCTACACAGGTATTTTCTGGTACTGTAGAGATAGCTGTTGGGAATACAGTGGCAAAAATGGAATCAGGTGAAGCAGCAGCTATAAAAATGGATCCAATTACAAAAATGGTTCAGGTAATTGCACAAAAAGGTACTGTGGAAGTAGCCGCTCAGGGAAAAAGAATGAAGATCAAACCAGGACAGCAGACTACTGTCTCTCCTGGGGCACCCCCAGCTCCACCCACACCTGCACCAGCTATCGCGATGAAAAGATTTCCTCCTCCAACTCCACCTGCACCTACAGTAGCTCCTGGGCCAGTAACTCCACCTCCACCAAAATATCAGGTAGATCCCCATGTAATTCCTCCACCAATTGCTCCTAAGGTAGAGGTAGAAGAGTTTCATGGACAACCGCCAGCAAGTCCAGCTGAATAAATGATAAGAATAAGAAGGAGGTATATGAGATGACGAAAAAGACGATAACGATTTTAATAGTGATGGTAGCATTTGTTTTGGGAATGAGCATTATAGGATATGGATTTGATTTAAAAACCATAAAACAGATTCCAGGAAATATCCATATTGGTAATCTCAAGATACATCCATATATGGATTCTTCTATATCATATACTGATAATATCTTTACCGAGCCAGATTCAGAAAAAGGTTCTACTATATATAGAGTAAAACCAGGAGTTCTTTTTCAATTTCCTTTTATGACACATTTTATTCAAGTAGATTATCACGCGGATATACAAAGTGCAGATAGATTTCATAAAGAATATGATACAGAAGACCATTATTTAAGTAGTGTAATCAATCTAAACTTCAACCGTTTTAATGTGGTTGTAACAGACAACTGGCAGAGGGCATCTAATGCGCCAGATTATCAGGGAGACATAAGAGATCAATACTATTACAACCAGGTAAGAACAGAGGTATCTTATAAATTAGCAGATCGCTATAAAGTAACTGCATTTTATATGAATGAATTTAAAAACTATGGTAACATAAAAGCAAGACCTAATGCGTATGATCCTGAACTGGATAATTACTGGAAGAATGAATATGGATTTGATCTTTATTATCGTATTCTTCCACTTACCTCTATACTCTTAGAATATGCCTATACTGATATAAACAACAAAGATGAAAATCTGCCAGATACAGATTCTGAGAACCATAGGGTATGGTTTGGTGTAAAATGGGAACCAACAGCAAAGATTTCAGGTGTTATAAAAGGTGGATATTATAGAAGAGAATATGATGGACCAAGCGATGACTGGGATGGATTTGGCCTAAAAGCAAATGTCATCTATAACTATTCAAGCTTTACAAAGTTTTCACTTCAGTCTTTTAGAGAGCCGGTGGACACCACAGTTACAACTGCAGTGCTTCTTCCCTCAGGTCTCAGAACCCAAGGTGACTATGGTACATACTACATAAGCAGTGGAGTTACATTTAGTGTAGAACAGACATGTCCTCGTTTCCCAGGACTTTCTGCAAAGGCATACTTTTCATACACAAATGATGACTATCAAGAAAAAGGTATGTTTACTGAAGAAAGAGATGATGATAGATTTAGGTATGGTATTGACATCAGCTATAAGGCAGCAAGATGGATTAAGGCAAGTGTAGGATACTCTTATATGACAAATGAGTCTAACTTCGACTCTGAAGACTATAGAGAGAATATGTTCACTGCCAGCTTAACTTTGACTTTCTAACAGAGATGTGATAAAAAAATTCTGCCCTGAGTCCTTAAAGATACTTAAAGATAAAGGGCTTAGGGCAGATTTGGATTTAAGAGATATGAAAAAGGTTTTAATCTTTTTATTGATTCCATTACTCATACTTTCCTGTGCCAGGTATCCCAAGATACCAGAGGTAAAAAAGGCTAAAAAAACAGCACCTCGACGATCTGAGGACATAGGAAGGCTTTTTCAAAAAAAAGCAGCTGCCTTTGTGCCTCTTATGGAAAGCAAAAAAAAGGAATATGTGATAGGTCCTCAGGATGTGCTGAAAATAACGGTATGGGATCATGAGGATCTAAATAGAGAAGTAACGGTCTCTGAAGACGGAAACTTTTCATATCCACTCATAGGAAAAGTCCATGCTGATGGATTAACAGTATCAGAGCTTGAAAAGGAAATAGAAAGAAGACTTTCAGGAAAATATATTATCAATCCTCAGGTAAATGTTACTGTTAAAGAATATAAAAGCAAACAGGTCTTTGTTCTGGGAGAGGTAGGAGGAAACGTATCAGGAAAAGGGCCAGGTGCATATCCTCTTATTGGAAAAACCACTTTGATGGAAATTTTGGCAGAGGCAGGTGGACCTACAAAAGAGGCAGGCTCAGAGGTTATAATAATAAGGCCTAAGCATAAAAAGGCAAATCCAACACCTTTAGAAAAGGCCAGTAAGGATGAGATTATAAGAGTAAATCTGAGGAAGTTATTAGAAGGGGATATGAGCCAAAATATTGTTTTACAGCCAAATGATACCGTATATGTGCCAAAGGCTGAATATTTTTATGTGTTTGGAGAAGTAAAAAAACCTGGAAAATATATACTTGAAAAAGGTATAACTGTGCTTAAGGCTATCACCATAGCTGGTGGTACTACTGAAAAAGCTGCTATTAATAAAACAAAGATTGTAAGAGAAAAAAATGGGCAAAAGATAGAAATTAAACCAAAAATGACAGATTCTATATATCCAGGAGATACAATCATTGTGCCAGAAAGTTTATTTTGAGGTAAAAGATGCCAGAAGAAAAAGAACAACAGCCTCAATATTCCCAATATTCACAGTATCAACAGTATCCTGAATATCAGGAAGAGGAAATAGATTTAAGAGAATATTTAAGGATTCTTCTAAAAAGAAGATGGTTTATAGGTACAATTGTTCTTGTAATTACAAGTATTGTGGCAATTTATTCCTTTATGGCAGAACCAATTTACAGGGCCACATGCCAGGTTCTGATAGAAAAAGAGAATCCCAAGGTAGTAAATGTAGAAGAGGTGCTGGGAGTAGATGCAACAGGAAGAGACTATTATCAAACCCAGTACGAAATCCTTAAAAGCAGAAGCTTGGCACTTAAGGTAATAAAAGCTCTTGACTTAGAGCATAATCCAGAGTTTATGCCAAAGCCTCCAACACTTATTGGCTCTATTATATCCTGGATAAAAGGGCTTTTCCCCTCCAAAAAATCTACTCATCCAAAAAGCAAATATGATAGACTCATAGATGAATATCTATCTCGCTTAAAAATACAGCCTATAAGAAATAGCAGGCTTGTAAATATAAGCTTTGAAGCAAAAGATCCCCCCCTTGCTACAAAGGTAGCAAATGCACATGCCAGATTCTATATAGAAAGCAACATAGAAAGGAAATTTGAGGCATCTAAGGAGGCTGTAAGATGGCTTAAAAAAAGGATAAAAGAAGTAAAGAAAAAATTAAAAGAAGCAGAGCTTGCACTTCAAAGATACAGGGAAAAAGAAGGCTTAGCATCTGTGGATTTTGAAGAAAGACAGAGTATAATTTTAAAAAGCTTGGATGAACTAAATACTGCTTTAAATAAGGCAAAGACAGAAAGGATAGAAAAAGAAAGTCTTTACAAGGAGCTTATAAAAGTAGCAAATAATCCTGAAAAGATAGATTCACTTCCTGCTGTAGTAGAAAACTCCTTAATCCAAAAACTTAAAGCAGAATACATAAAACTGGTGGCAGAATATTACAAGATGGGGAAAAAATATGGTCCTGCCCATCCTGTGATGGTAAGACTTAGATCTGAAATCAAGGCAATAAAAAGAAATATTGCTCAGGAAGTAAAAAAGATAGCAGAAAGCATTAAAGTAGAATACAAGATTGCACTTGAAAATGAACAACAGATACTAAAGGCCATGGAAGAGAAAAAGAGAGAGGCCTTAGAGTTAAATAAGAAGCAGATCCAGTACAATGTCTTAAAAAGGGAAGTAGAGGTAAATAGGTCGCTATACGAATCCCTGTTAAAGAGGCTAAAAGAGGCTGGAGTAACAGAAGATCTAAAGGTAACTAATATAAGCATAGTTGACCCTGCAAGTGTTCCTGATAAGCCTGTAAAACCAAAGAAAAAGCTAAACATAATCCTTGCTATTGTTACATCCCTTTTCCTGGGTATATTTTTGGCGTTCTTCTTAGAGTACTTGGATAACACTGTAAAATATCCATCAGAAGTAGAAAGACATTTTAAGACCCCTCTTTTAGGTGTAATAGGCAAGATTAAGTTTGAAACAGAAAATCCTAAAAAAAATGAATTAATTGTTATTGCTGGATCTAAATCGCATATAGCAGAATCCTTCAGAACAATAAGGACTAATTTATCCTTTGCATCTCCTGATACAGAAAAAAAGACCTTTATTGTAAGTTCTGCCTTACCATCAGAAGGGAAGAGTTTGGTTTCTGCAAATCTTGCGGTCTCTTTTTCCCAGGTAGAGAAGAAAGTTCTTCTTGTAGATTGTGATTTAAGAAAACCCCGTATTTACAAAATATTTGATTTGGAAAAGGATGGAGGTCTTTCAGAATTTTTGAGTGGAAGCTCTGATTTGAAAATAAAAGATACAAGTTTTGAAAATCTTAAGATAGTTACTTCTGGTGTGATTCCTCCAAATCCTGCAGAGCTTTTGGCTTCCAAAAAGATGCGCAATCTTTTAGAGAAGTTAAGAGAAGAGTTTGACATGATAATTATTGATTCTGTTCCAATACTAAGTGCTGCTGATTCTATAGAAGTGGCACCTCTTACTAATGGAGTAGTTATGGTTATAAAAGCAGCATCAACCCCTATCCCATCGGTTCAAACAGCTATAGATCAGATTTCAGATGTAGGTGGAAAGGTTATAGGCTGTATCTTAAATAATGTGGATTTAGAAAAAGAAGACTATTATTCTTCCTATTACCGTTATTATCATCACTACTACTATTACTACGACAAGGGCGAAAAAAAGAAAAAAAGAAGAATTGTTTAAAGTATATCTTTCCTGCACACTCTGTCCAAGAAGATGTAAAAAAAACAGGTTTTTTGAAAAGGGCTATTGTGGAGAAACATCCCATCTTAGAGTAGCTTATGTAGGTCCTCACTTTGGAGAAGAACCTCCTATAAGTGGAAAAAATGGCTCTGGAACAGTATTCCTTACAGGATGCTCTCTTAAGTGCTCTTTTTGTCAAAATTGGCAAATATCTCACAAAGAAATGGGAAAAAGATTAAAGATAAAAGAGCTTGTTGAAGAGATAAATAGAGTGATAACTGAGCATAAGGTTCATAATATAAACTTTGTTACTCCGGATCACTTTGTACCCCACATCATTCAGGTTATAAAGAAGGTAAAAAAAAGCTGGCCAGATATTCCGATTGTGTTTAATGTATCTGGATATCAAGAGGTAAGCACTCTAAAAGAAATCGAAGAGTATGTGGATATATATCTCACTGATTTTAAATATTCAGACAGAAGACTTGCCGCTAAGTTAGCATCATGCCCTGACTATCCTGCGGTTGCATTGGATGCAATATCTGAAATGATAAAGCAAAAAGGTTTCTTAGATATAAAGACTGAGATTGCAAAAAAAGGGGTTATTATAAGACATCTTATTTTACCAGGATATGTTAACAACTCCATAGATGCTATTTCTATGCTTTATTTAGAATTTGGTAAAGAACTGCCTTTAAGTCTTATGTCCCAGTACACACCTATTCTTCAACAAAAAGAACCAAACTTAAACAGAAGTCTAAGAAAAGAAGAATTTTTTAAAATATATCACCATGTGCTTGATTTAGGATTTAAAAATATATTTGTTCAATTTCCTGAGGAAAATGAAAAAAAATCAGCATTTGTACCTGATTTTACATCTCCTCAACCTTTCAAAGGAAACTTAAAAACTGAGGATGTTCAAAGTATTTTTTGAACAGGATCAGAAAGGATTTGATACGAATCAACTTTTATGATAATAGAAAAATCAAAAATAAAAGAAAGGAGATGATATAAAATGACTGCAAAACTTATAAAAGGCACAGAGATTAGAGAGGAGATACTAAAAGAGATAGAAGAAGAGGTAAAACAGATCAAAGAAAAACATGGAGCTGTACCAGGTCTGGTTACCATCCTGGTAGGAGAAAACCCCGCTTCTGTCTCCTATGTTACCTTAAAAATCAAGACAGCAAAGAGAGTTGGCTTTAAAGAAGTGCAAGAAAATCTACCAGAAAATGTATCAGAAGAAGAACTATTGGCAATGATTGACAAATACAACAAAGATGACTCAATCCATGGAATATTGGTTCAGCTTCCTCTTCCAAAACACATAGATGAAAAAAAGGTGCTCTATGCTATTGATCCGGATAAAGATGTAGATGCCTTTCATCCTGTAAATGTAGGAAGATTGGTTATTGGAGAACCAAAGTTTCTGCCCTGTACTCCTGCTGGTATCCAAGAGATGATTGTAAGAGCAGGAGTTCCAACAGATGGTGCTGAGGTAGTAGTAGTGGGAAGGTCTAACATTGTTGGAAAACCCATTGCTATAATGATGATGCAGAAAGGCAGAGGAGCAAATGCTACAGTAACAGTGTGTCATACTGGCACAAAGGATCTGGAGTTTCATTGTAAAAGAGCAGACATATTGATAGTTGCAGCTGGAAGACCTGGTCTTGTAAAGGCTGAATGGATTAAGCCAGGTGCATGCGTAATAGATGTAGGAGTAAACAGAGTAGGTATCAGTGAAAAGACAGGCAAGCCTATCCTTAAGGGTGATGTAGATTTTGATAAAGCAAAAGAAATAGCAGGCTGGATTACCCCTGTTCCAGGTGGTGTAGGACCCATGACCATCACCATGCTCATGAAAAATACGCTCAATTCCCTTAAATACAAACTTGGGCTGTTATAGAATAGAAAAGGCGAAGGCGGGCTTTTTCACCCGCCTTCTTTTTCTTTATGAGAAAGGCCTCCAGAATCAGACCTGCTGAAAAAGAAGCGCTAAGATTCTATCTTCCCCAGATTCAAGTCCCCGATGATGCCATAATATCTTCAAATATTTTTGAAAATAAAAGTTCACCTATTTTTGTAGAAATAGGATTTGGAAAAGGAGAATTCTTATATAATATGGCATCTCAGTATCCTGATATAAACTTTGTAGGCATTGAAATATTTATCACTGGCATAGCAAAATTGATAAGAAGGATGTGTAACTATAATAATTCAAATCCACTACAACTGAAAAACATAAAGATCCTTATAAAGGACGCATTTTCTGCTTTAAAAGAAAACTTTTTGGATAACTCTATACAAAAAGCCTTTATTCTTTTTCCAGATCCATGGCCTAAGAAAAGGCATCATAAAAGAAGACTTATTAATCCAGAATTTGCTCAACTTCTTAAAAAGAGGCTTATAAAAGACGGCTCTGTCCTCATTGCAACAGACCATAAAGAATATCTTGAGGCCATAAGGGATGTCATGAGAGAAATCGGATTCAAAGAAGAAATGTGCTCAGAACCGTTCGTATTCAATACAAAATATGCTCGGAAGGCATTGGAAAAAGGAGAAAAAATATATCAGTTTTTATATCAGAAATAGAGATGCATGGATTTATAGCTGTATATTATAGAGAGCTGTTGATATTAAAAAGGCGTTTTTTCAAGATAATTGCTTCTATGTCTGTTTCACCTTTGCTTTATCTCATAGCATTTGGATATGCGATGGGAGGCTCTGTAGTGATCAATGGACATACATATACAGAGTTTCTTATACCAGGTCTTATTGCCATGAGCACTATGACAAGGGCATTTGCAATAGGCAGTGAAATAAACATAGCCAGATTTTACTGGCATATATTTGAAGAATTTCAAGCATCTCCTATAAACAATTGGTCATATGTACTTGGAGAAACCATAGCAGGAGTAACCCGGGCTATGATCTCAGCCTTGATTATAGTGTTAGTCGGTCTGGGATTTGGAGTTTCTCTTTTATATGAAAGCCCGTTTTTTTGGTTTTCTATATTCTTAAATGCATTTGTTTTTTCATCCCTTGCAGTAGCCCTTGCAATGCTTGTAAAATCACATGCTGATCAAGCAATGCTTACCAACTTTGTAATTACACCTATGGGATTCTTAGGTGGTACATTCTTTCCAGTAGAAAAACTTCCATTATGGGCACAAAAATTTATTTGTATGTTGCCCATTACCCATGCCTCAAAGCTGATAAGAGCATCAGTCTTTGGAAAACCTATAAGCTATTTTTCACTCTTATATCTTCTGATTATGGGGATAATATCTTTTGGTATAGCAGTAAGTGTTGTGGATAAAGCAAAAGACTAAAGAATACAGATAAGCTTTTTTCCCGAAAGAAAACTACTTATCAAATCAGTTTTCTGGATAGATTCAGGAAAAGAAATTTCTAACAGATTTGTTTTTTCTACTCTTTTTTCCTTAACAGGAATCTCTACCTTAGTAATGACATCTTTCGTAATACTTTCTTCAAATCTGGATTTCAGGAAGTAAAATAAACTTTTATTGAAAGTAAGAAATATAGAATCCTTATCCACATGATTACCAAAAAGTTCGATCCAAGCTTTTATCACCTCAATAATAATAGTCTCATCTAAAAGAGGGTTATCAATAGAATCAGGCACATCTTTAAATAAATACTCAAGAGACTGAGAAGCACCTTCTGCAATTCCTAACAAAGGAGAACTCTCTTTTTCCATAGCTTTGAGGGCTTGATCTACATCATACTGATTTAGCTCAAGTTCTGTGGCCAAATGAAGTATCAGATGCCAGCTAATAGAAGCCTTTAGATCCTCAGCTATCTCTTCTTTTACTCCTTTTACTCCTTTTATGAGAGTTTTTATATGTCGAAGACCCTCTTCCTGAGTAGGAAAATTTTGCTGGAATATTGCAAAAAGGGCATTTCCTTTTCCCTGCTCTTGTACCCATCCCTTATATTCTTTAATAAGCTCTAAAAATCCATCAGGAGGTTTTAATCTCTCATCAGGCAATATGACATTTACCCCATCCCTTTCTTCTGAATGCATATACCAAGGCTTACATATAGTTATAGGAAAAAAGGATGATGGTATCTTATCCCACACAATTTTAGGAACAGCACAATGAGGAAATAGATATATGCTCATTTCAAACTCCTTTCTTGAGATAATTAATTATAACATTTAATGCAGTATTTAAACCACCTTTTTTGGAAGACAAAAAATATCTAAACCTTTTTTTTACAGTTTCTCTATCAGAATCAAGAACAGCATTGCATACAAGACATTTAATAAGTTCTCCTTTATCTTTTACCATAAGAACAAGACCTTCATCAAAAAGATCTTTTCCCACCCACTTAAAGTTATCTATAAAAGGTCCTACACACGGAATAACCCCAAAAGCTAAGGGCTCCAAAAAGTTATGTCCTCCACATGATCTTAAACTGCCTCCTACAAATACTGAATTTGCAGCTGAGTAAGTAAAATTCAGTTCTCCTATCTTATCCCAAAGGAGCACATCTGCTTCCCATGATGCATCTTTTATCTCTGATCTAAGCTTATAAGTAATTCCCTTTTCTTTCAATGCCTTTTTCCACCATACAACTCTTTCCATATGTCTTGGAAAAAGGGCAATTACACTATTGCTAAGCACTCTTAAAATCACCTGTATCACCCATAACAGATCCTGTTCTTCCTCCTTCCTAACAGAACCAAGCACTATGATTTTTTTGTTTTTTGGAAGAATCTTCTCTACAGGATTATCTTTTATAGTATCTAATTTTATTCTATCAAATTTTATATTATTCATAATTGCTACCTTTTCTTCACCAAATATATATTTATATCTCTCAGCATCCTCTTCTGAGATAGCATATATCATGCTGGGAGAAAGCTTTTTCCAAAAAAACTTAAGCTTTTTATAAGCCTTAAAACTTCTTTCACTAAGCCTTCCGTTTATTAAAAGAACAGGTATATTCCTCTTTTTGCATGTGTACAAAAGAACCGGCCAAAGCTCGGTCTCAATTAATACTACAAGCTTAGGATTCCACAGAGAAAGTGCTTTTTTTAAAATAAAAACAAAATCAAAAGGAAGATATCTAATAAAAAGATTCTCTTTGGAAGCCTTCTCCAGTATCTCTTTTCCCTGTGCAGTATTTGTAGTAGCTATGATTTTTAGTCCCCTTAGATAAGAAACCAGATCTAACAGGATGTAACATTCTCCAACTGATGCAGCGTGGATCCAGATATCAAAAGGGCCTTTTTCTTCTTTTTTTATTAAAAGTCTTTCTGTCCATTGATCTCTAAGCTTTGGAATAAAAAAAAGCACAGGAAGTACTATCACCCATATAAACTCATAAATCACTAATATAAGCTCTATCATTTTTCTTGTATGACTTTTACACCGGGTGGAGGGATGAATGTAAATAAGTTATCATTAATCTCCTTGGAGACTTCTTTTTTTATTTTAAAGCATGTAATACTGCCCAGCAGATTATATATTTTAACCTCAATGATTCTATGACATGTCTTATCTACAGATATCTCTATTCTGTCTATATCCTGCCAGTTTTTATTTGGCTTCAAGACAAAAGTAAATTTACCCTGAGGAGATATAACAAAATCTTCTTTTATAGTTTTCATGCCATTAAATATACTGGTTAGTATCGAGATCTCCTTAGCAAAGCTTTCTGGACTATATTTATGTACAATCCTTTTCTGAGGAATATACCACCATACCTGCTTTCCGTCACACAAAACAGATTCATGCTCTGGCTCTTTTTGATCTATCCTGATATAATAGGGTGGCTTAAGAAATATTTTTCCCATGGCCAGATCCGTCTGTTTTGACTCTCCTAACATAGCCATAGTAGTGGAGATTATATATCTATCGTAGGTGAGAACAAGTCCATTTAAGTGAGTATATTTTTCTTCCAGTTTTTTTAAACAATAACATGAATTAGCAAGGACTGAGACCTGAAAAGAAAAAAGAAAAGCAATTAT
>Ga0256842_1002858_pt1 | contig 11956 bp, 10 predicted proteins | sample 4559240metaG_FD_185973 | JGI IMG/M metagenome (GOLD analysis project Ga0256842, IMG submission 185973) | Hydrothermal vent microbial communities from Guaymas Basin, Mexico - 4559-240 | ecosystem: Environmental > Aquatic > Marine > Hydrothermal vents | place: Mexico: Guaymas Basin | collected...
TGAATTGTTAATTGGTTGAATTGTTAATTGGTTGAATGGGGGAATTGTTGAATCGTTCACCAAAAGTGGTGAGTTTCGCCTCGTCCCTACAAGTTCCTAATTCCCAGTTCCCCCGACAAGTCGGGGTCTCCACTTCGTTCCGACAAGTTCCTAATTCCCCCAACAAGCCGGGGGCTCCACTTCGTTCCGACAAGTTCCCGGTTCCAAGGCATGTAAGAGTTTTCGCTTCGCTCCGACAAATTACAAATTAAAAAGTTCGCTGGCTTCCGGGACGGATGCATTCACACCATCGTTGCTCACGTATCAAAGCGTTTTTTTCTTTCTCTATATTTCAAACGACATTCCATTTTTTTCAATTAAAACCAATTTACCAAATTGAACCTTCTTTAAATTTATGCATTAAATAGATTTGTTTTTATTGCGAATTAAAACAGGCAAAGGGCATGAATTCAAAACCCTAAAATCAACTTGCTAATAATCAGGAATTTCAGTAGTTTTCGCATTTACAATCAAATAAAGGGTAGAATCAATGCAAATGAAAACGGTACATCGCGTAACGGCCGCACTGGTGTTTGCAGTAGCGACCATCGTCTATTTAATGACCATGGCTCCAACTATGTCCTTTTGGGACTGCGGAGAATTTATTGCTTGTAGTTACATTGGCGGCGTTCCCCATCCTCCCGGCTCGCCCTTGTTTTTGATCATCGGACATATCTTCTCCTTTTTGCCTTTCGGAGATCATGGCTGGCGGATTAACTTGATTTCTGTTCTGGCCAGTGGATTTACCGTGATGTTGACCTATTTGATTATTGTGCATTTGGTGCGGGAATGGAAAGGCCAATTAAAGACGAAATCCGACTGGTACTTGGCTATTTTTTCCGGTGTGATTGGCGCTTTAACTTTTGCTTTTACCCATAGCTTCTGGTTCAATGCCGTTGAAGCCGAAGTTTATGCATCTTCAATGCTCTTTACCGCTCTTGTTGTCTGGTTGATTTTAGTCTGGTCAACCAAAGCCGATGAGCCTGGTAATGAACGTTTTCTGTTATTAATTGCCTACCTGATCGGTTTGGCTATTGGTGTCCATTTGCTGAATCTGTTGGCTATTCCATTTGTAGCCATGATTTTTTATTACAAAAAGTTTAAAGTGACAACCAAAAGCTTTATCATTATGACAATTATAACCGGATTGATCATGGTTGCCATCTATCCGGGATTAGTTATCTGGCTCCCGCAAATGGCTTTGTACACGGGATTCACAGGTCTGGCTGTTCTCTTTTTGGTTGTTTTGTATTTGAGTTATTGGTCGATTAATAAGAAAAAGCATGTGGCGATTTTGGCTTTCAATGCCTTACTGCTCATCATGATAGGTTATTCTTCATATTCCATGATCTATATTCGTTCCGGTTTGGATCCTGCCATTGATGAAAACGATCCGGAAAACGTAAAACGCTTTGTCTATTATATGAAGCGTGAGCAGTACGGTGAACATTCCGTATTTGATCGCTATGATGTGTGGCGCAATTCCGAAAATGCCAATAAATATTCCAGTGTATGGGATTTCTTCTGGAATTACCAGATAAATAAAATGTACAATCGTTATTTTTTGTGGCAGTTTGTCGGTTTAAGTGATGATGAGTACCATGTGGATGTACATAAATTTTGGGGGTTACCGTTACTTCTGGGCTTAATAGGTTTAGTCTGGCATTTCAAGCGAGATCCCAAACGCGCATTGGCTGTGTTCGCCCTGTTTTTTATGACAGGGCTGGCCATCGTTTTGTATCTGAATCAACCCGACCCGCAACCAAGGGAGCGTGACTATAGCTATGTGGGGAGTTTCTTTGCCTATAGCCTTTGGGTTGGCCTCGGCTTTGCCGGGGTGATGGAGCTGTTGCGCGATTATTTAAAAGAAAGGGCGGCCAAATATCAATTGGCGGTATTTTTAATCCTTTTGCTTATCGTCCCCGGTAATATGCTGGCTAAAAATTTCTATCCGCAAAGTCGTCACGGTAATTACGTTGCCTGGGATTATTCGTACAATATGCTTATGACCTGCGAGCCCAACGCTATTTTGTTCACCAATGGAGACAACGATACTTTTCCTCTTTGGTATTTGCAGGAAGTTGAGCATGTCCGAAAAGATGTGCGCATTGTTAACCTGAGCTTGCTCAATACCGATTGGTATATTAAGCAGTTACGCGATTGGGAACCACGCGTACCCATGAATATTAGTGATTTTGAATTGCAGCATGTGGGTATCAAACCATGGAAAACAGCCAAATACAGCCTAAAGGTTTCCAAACAGGTAGCAGAAAAGGAAGCTGCCCTGTATCAAAAAGAATTTGGGTTGCCGGCTCAGCTTCCGGATAAAATAGAATTTACGTTAAAACCGACTTTAAAATCACCTTATGGACAGGGGTATTTACGCACGCAGGATTGGATGATTCTGAATATTTTGGTCAACAATCATTGGCGTCGGCCCATTTATTTTGCCGTTACCGTGCCGCGTAGTAATATGCTGGGAGATCTGGCCAATTACTTCCGTATGGATGGTTTGGTGATGAAATTAGTGCCCTTCAGAAACTGGCGGATTTCTCCGACCAATCTGGAAAAAAATCTGACCAAGGTTTACAAATATCGTAATCTGAATAATCCGAAAGTTTATTACAATTTAAATATCAAATCGCTGTTGCAAAATTACCGTTCTGGATTTTTGCAATTAGCTGAATACTACGTTACCAAAGGGGAACTGGATAAGGTTAAACAGCTCCTTAGCTTTATGGACCAAAAAATCAGTCCGCAGGTTATTCCGTGGATGAATCGTCCTATGCGTCTGGTTACCGAGGCTTTTCGTGCCGTGGCCGATTCCTCGTATCGGGACAGTCTTTTGAACAATGATAAACGGGTGGCCGATTTGCCTGTTATTGCAGAGCATTTGTTGCGTATGCGCCAGGCAGGCTATGCATTGCCGTTTCTGGAAAAGTCGTACGAATTAAACCCAACCGATCCGCGTACGCTCGGCATGCTGATTAATGCCTATCAGCAAACCGGCGAAAAGCAGAAGATTGTTCGGGCTCTGGAAAACTGGCTCAAGCTTTATCCTCAGGATAAAACGGCGCGCAAGATGTTGGATCAGTATAAGTCGCAGTTAAAACAATAGGTACATGCAGTCGGTTAAAAACATATTAAAAATTGTTATTTCGCTGGGGCTGTTAGGATATCTGATTTACAAAGCGGAACCGGCCCGTGTGCTGGCTGTATTTGCTAAAATACAATCGCAACACGGGCTGGGTTTTCTGTTGCTCTCTTTTGCCGTAATGCTGATTGCCGTTTTTTTTCTTGCTGTCCGCTGGCGCGTCCTGCTTAAAGGATACGGCTACGATCTCAGTATTAAAAAGCTCTATGGATTTTATTTGGTCGGCATGTTCTTTAATAATTTTTTACCGTCCAGCATTGGCGGAGATGTTATGCGTATTTATAATGTTATTGAAGCTACGGGTGATCGCACGACGGGATTTGCTTCGGTAGTACTGGAACGCATTATGGGCATTGCCGCTACGCTGGCTTTGGCAATTTGGGCCTTGTTTTATGTGTCGCAGCAATTTCATGATGCTCGTATTTTGCTTTCCGCCATCGGTTTGTTTATTTTGATTTTGCTTTTCTTTCTGGCCTTGTTGCATGATCGTTCCTTTCAGCTTATTTTTCGGTTGTTCGATAAATTTACAGTGCTCAAGATTGGTGAAAAGTTCAATAAGTTATTCGAAGCGGTTCGTGTCTTTAAATCCAAGCGTTCGGTATTGGTCTGGGCATTTCTGCTTTCGCTTATTTCGCAGTCATTCATTGTTTTGATGAATTACTTTCTGAGCCTGGCTTTCAGTATTCATGTCAGTCTGGGGTATCTGTTTATGGTTATTCCGGTTACCTTTGTAATTACCATGCTACCTTCGATTAACGGTTTGGGAATTCGGGATTTGGGCTTTGTCGGTTTGCTGGGGCAAATCGGCGTTGGAACAGCAGAGGCACTATCGCTTTCGTTTATGAATGTTATCGTGCCTATGCTCATCTCCATTGCTGGCGGAATTATATTTATGATCCAAAAACGAAAAGATAAAGTGAGTATAAATGATGTTCTGGAAAAGGATGTTTAAAAAATATTCCATTGCCGGCACAATAGTGTTGGCGGTGCTGCTGGCCATTAGTGCCGCCGGATTGTTGTCGGTTCCGGCCTGTGATGTGCGCCCGACTTCTATGGGTTATCCCTACCGCATTTTTGTTTTTGCGGATTCCGATTTATGGAAAGATGTTCGTCAGGCTGTACGTGATAAATTCGAAGGTGAAGTGCTGACGCCGGGCTCGGAGAAGAAATTCAGAATTACTTATGTTCCCCTTGAAAAGTTAAGTGCTTTTAAGGAGCGGATGAATCTTTTTTTTATTGGTGTTCTGGATGAAAAAGGTCCGGTTAACGATTATCTGAAGAAAGTCCTTCCCGACAATTTTAAGGAAGGTGTCCGGCAAAACCGTTATTTCTATGTGTATCAAAAAGACCCGTTTGCCCGCCAGCAAGTTGGGTTGTTCATGTTAGCCAGGGATCGGCAGACATTGAAATCTAATTTTAAGAAATTACAAGATCAAATTTACAGGGAATTTCTAAAACGGTATTTTGCCCGTCTGAAAAAAGATATGTTCGATCGGGGCGAACAAAAAAAACTGGAAAAATATATCGAAGACCATTACGACTTTACCATACGCGTACAGCATGATTATGTTATTGCTATTCAGGACGTGCCTAATAACTATTTGTGGCTGCGCCGTTTCGATCCGGATCGCTGGGTTTCTATCTGGAAGATTAAAGGCGACAGCAGCATGATGCATTTTGACCGTTTGGCGGATATTCGGGATCGATATACTAAAAAATATTATGAAGGCGATTATGTCATTCGGGAAGATTCCTACCTGACGCTTGGCAAAATGCACGGGCAGAAAACCTACAGAATGGTAGGCATTTGGCGCAACGATTCCGTGATGATCGGTGGGCCGTTCCGCACGTATATTATTCACCACCCGGCAGATTCTTCTTTGTATTTTGTGGATATTGCCGTGATGGGACCACGCTACAAAAAGAAGCCGTATCTGGATCAGTTGGAAGTGATTGCCCACACTTTCCAAATTTTAGATAATGGTAAAGCAATCAAAAAGAAAAAAGCAAATTAATGAATATAACCATTGTCGGTACTATTGTTAAAGACCGCATTTTTGCTGTCGACGGCACGGCAACGGAAAGTTTTGGCGGTTTGTTCTATTCCATCGAAGCCCTGCGTGCGGTTTGTGAACAGGATGATCAAATAAATCCGGTGAGTTTTGTCGGGTCTGATATTTACGATGAAGTTATTGATTATTTTAAAAATGATGCACGGGTGAATCTGAACGGATTTTACCGCATTGAGCAACCCAATAATAATGTGGAATTGCATTACAATGATCGGGCTGAGCGGACGGAATATTCCCTGGATCCCATGCCTGCGCTGAAGTATCATCATATCGCCCCCTTTTTGAATGCTGATCTTTTGGTGATCAATTTGATTTCGGGCTGGGATATTGAATTGCAGGATTTGGGGAAAATAGCGGATGGCTTTAATGGAATTCTAAGCATGGATATTCACAGCCTGACTTTAGACCGTGAAGCGGATGGTAAACGTGTCCGGCGTAAGCTTAAAAATCCTGCTAAATGGTTGGCGATTCCGGATATCATCCAGATGAACAAAAAAGAATTCGAATCGATTTGTAATTCGGGTTTGACAATTTTTTACAAGAAATATTGCTTTGATCAGAATAAAATTGTTAATTTAACTTTGGGTAATCAAGGTAGTCTCAGCGTTTATCGGGAGAAGAATGAGATTTTGAAAATTGCCACTCCGCCGGCGGATTTGGATGTTGTAGATCCAACGGGTTGCGGGGATGTGTTTTTGTCGGCTTTTTCCTGTACCTATTGTAAAACTAAAAACATTATTAAGGCGGCTGAATTTGCTAATTTTGTCGCGGCTGTAGCAGGAACTAAAAACGGACTTCCGGAAGCAAACTGGTTGAAAGCAGAGCTTGAAAATAGCAGGAATAGGAATGATGCATAAAATTTTAATCTTTGGTTCAAACGGCCTTTTAGGGCAAAATTTAATTCGCCATTTTCATAATAAGCACGAAATTTTCGGGGCTTCGTTTGAAAATGAAAATTATATCGCGGAATACAATTTTCCGTATTATACGGTTAATTTAACCGACAGGCTGGGCGTTGCGGATCTTATCAATGATCTCCAGCCGACCATTATTATCAATGCCGCAGCCTATACAAATGTGGACGGATGTGAAGAAGATCCGGAAACATGCTGGAACGTGAATGTTCGTGGAGTGGAAAATATTATTGATGCCTGCGGTATTATTAAACCGATACTTGTTCATGTTTCTACCGACTACGTTTTTGACGGTGAAGACGGACCTTATACCGAGGACGACATTCCGAATCCGCAGGGAAATTATGCGCGCAGTAAATACAACGCCGAATTGGTTGTCAGCGGTTCAAATCTGGAATACATTATTGCGCGTACGCAGGTTTTGTTCGGAGCCGGTAAAAGAGTGCGCCCGAATTTTGTTACCTGGGTTATTGACCAGTTGTCTCATAAGAAAAAAATTCGTATCGTTGACGATCAGATCGGGACACCGACGTATGCTCCTGATTTTTGTGAAGCAATCGATCGTCTTTTACAAAAAGAAGCATACGGATTGTTCCATGTTTCAGGGAAAGACATCATTTCGCGGTATGATTTTGCCGTAAAAATTGCCGAAGTATTCGATCTTGACGCTTCGCTTATTGAACGTATTAAAACGAAAGATTTAAACCAAAAAGCGCCGCGTCCGATGAATTCGTCATTTAAAATTTACAAACTGATTAATTACTCCGGATGGGAACCCCATTCGCTTACGAAAGCCTTAAAACTCTTAAAAAAGGAATTGCAAGCAGAGAATGGTTGATGCCAGTAAAGCAGTAATCGTTATTCCCACTTACAATGAAGTGGAAAATGTGGAGCCTTTGGTTGCGGAAATTCACAAAAATGTTCCGGAAATCAACATTTTGTTTGTGGATGACAATTCTCCCGACGGTACCGGAGAATTAATAAAAAAAATAAAAGCACAGAATCCAAAAATTTATTTGCTGGAACGTCCGGGCAAAAGCGGTTTGGGGCGTGCATACATCGACGGGTTTAAGGTAGCTCTTAAAATGGGCTTTAAGTACATTTTTGAAATGGATGCCGATTTTTCTCACGACCCAAAAGAGCTGCCCAATTTTTTGCGCGAAATTGAACATTACGATTTGGTGATCGGTTCCCGTTACATCAAAGGCGTTAATGTGATTAACTGGCCCTTAAAGCGCTTGTTGCTCAGCTATTTTGCCAACGTATATACACGCGTTATTACGGGCATTCCGATTCGTGATTGCACCGGCGGATTTAAATGTTTTCGAAGAGAAGTTTTGGAAGCAATTGATTTTGAACGTATTAAATCCAACGGATATGCGTTTCAAATCGAATTGAATTTTAAAGTGTGGAAAAAGGGATTTCGTATTAAGGAAATACCGATCATTTTTTACGACCGCGTACATGGCGAATCTAAATTATCAAAAAAGATTATGTGGGAAGCGGTATTCCTTGTATGGAAGTTACGCTTCTTAAGTTTAATCAATAAACTTTAGGTGGAAAATTATGGCCAAGAAAAATAAGCAGTTTGTTCTTGCCTTTGAAAAACCGATTGTTGAGCTGGAAGAAAAAATTGCTGAAATGCGTGAATATGCCAAGGCCAGCGGATTGGAATTAGAAGCGGATATCAACCGGCTGGAGGAAAAGGCCGCTCAACTCCGAAAAGAAATTTACGCCAACTTAAATCGCTGGCAGCGTGTGCAGTTGGCGCGACATCCGCAACGTCCGTATGCTTTGGATTACATTGCGCGCATTTGTCCGTATTTCGAAGAACTGCATGGTGACCGTCGTTTTGCAGATGATAAAGCCATCGTTTCCGGTCTGGCGCGCCTGGAAGAATTTTCGGTGGTTATTATCAGCCAGCAAAAAGGCAAAGATACCAAGGAAAATCTGTATCGCAATTTCGGCATGCCGCATCCGGAAGGCTATCGCAAGGCTTTACGTTTAATGGAATTAGCTGCCAAATTCAATAAACCGGTTATTACCCTTATCGATACGCCGGGAGCTTATCCGGGAATTGGTGCGGAAGAACGCGGACAGGCCGAAGCGATTGCTTACAATTTGTTTCGTATGGCACGGCTGCCCGTGCCCATTATCAATGTGATTATTGGTGAAGGCGCCTCGGGCGGCGCTTTAGGTATTGGTGTGGGCGATCGTATTTTGATGATGGAAAATTCATGGTATTCAGTGATCAGCCCCGAAGGATGTGCGGCGATTCTCTGGCGCGATGCTGCCTTTGCGCCTAAAGCGGCGGAAGCAATGAAGGTAACTGCTCCGGACTTGTTGAATCTTGGTGTTATTGACGAAATTATTAAAGAACCGGAAGGCGGGGCACACAGGGATTACGACGCGGCAGCAAAAGCAGTGAAAGAAGCGATTTTGAAACATCTGCGGGAATTGGTGAAAATCCCAACGGAAAAATTACTCGAGCAGCGCATGGAAAAATTCAGTAAAATGGGCGCCTGGGTAGAGTAAATGGAACATTCGGTTAAGCTGCGGGTAAGATATGCAGAAACGGATCAAATGAAATTTGCGCACCATTCGGTTTATGTTGTTTGGTTCGAGATGGCACGGATCGAGTTAATGCGTATGTTTGGGCTGAATTATGCGCAAATGGAAAAGGACGGTTTTTTATTACCGGTTTTGGAAATTGGCGTTAAATATTACAAACCTGCTTTTTTCGATGATGAACTGCAGATTATAGCCGGATTTGCGGGATTTGAAAAAGCCCGGTTCCGCATTAATTATAGGGTAAAAAGAGATAGTGTTTTGATTTCGGAGGGGTACAGCGTTCATGCATTTATGAATACGCAGGGGCGCCCGATAAAGCCTCCGGAGTTTTTTCGCAAAAAAATGGAATTAATTCAGTGAGGTGATACGATGTTAGATGAATCTTTACTGGAAATTTTAGCCTGCCCTAAATGCAAGGGCGAATTGGAGTATAAAAAAGAAGAAGATCAATTGGTTTGCCATAATTGTCGCTTAATCTTTAGAATTGAAGACGATATTCCGATTATGCTAATTGACGAAGCGCAAAAATTTTAATCGTGCTTAAAAAAGGCCTTGACAAAATTTTATAAGACCGTTATATTTAAGTACTTAATTGAAAAACAAATTGGGAGAATGGCCTATACGCTGTTTGTTAAAGGTTTTTATTGTTCGTAATTTTTAAAGTTTGCAAAAAATTAGTGGATTGGTCTACCTTTAACAAACAGTTTGTAGGCATCAGGTGCCGGTTATTTGGAAGTAAAGGTAGGCTGTCCAAATAAACCGGTATTTTATTTTTGGAGGTGTAAGATGAAGAAAATTTTTATGTTGGTTCTTGCAGCGATGTTTGTATCGTTCCTTGGCCAGAATTTGTATGCCCAGGGCGAAGCTGCGGTACCATTCCTTTTAATCACACCCGGTGCCAGGAACGGCGGTTTGGGTGAATCGGGTGTTGCTCTTGTTAATGATGCTACGGCTATTTACTGGAATCCGGCCGGATTGGCTTTCCAATATCAAGATCCTGCTAAAGACAGGAAATACCAGGTGTCATTAATGCATTCCCGCTGGCTGCCTCAGTTCAATTTCTCCGATCTGTTTTATGACTATGCAGCCACGCGTTTTTACATTCCGGATATCGGTATGCTGGGCGCCAGTATTACTTTTCTGAATTTGGGTAAAAACGTTTGGACGGATGAAAACGGCACGCAATTGGGAACGTTTGATTCCTTTGAATATGCAATTTCTTTAGCCTATGCCACCAAACTTAAAGAAAATTTGGGTTTGGGTGTTAATGCTAAAATTATTCAAAGTAATTTGAGTAATGTATCGGTTGGGTCCGAAAACCGTGACGGTCGGGCTACCAGTTTTGCCGTGGACGTGGGCGTTTTATGGACACCGGACTACACTTTTTTAGATCATCGTTTGAATTTGGGCGCCAATATTTCCAATTTTGGTCCTAAAGTAACTTACATCGACCGCAAGCAGGCTGATCCGCTGCCGACTAATTTGCGTTTGGGCTTTGCTTATAAAGCTTATGATGACGGATTTAATAAAATTACCCTTGTTTACGATGCTAACCGCCTGCTGGTTTATCGTTACAAAGACGGAACGTCCGACGGGGTTTTTAAAGCCGCATTTTACGATGTCTGGGTAAAAGGAACTCTGAAAGATCGTTTGCGCCATTTTACTCATTCTGTGGGATTGGAATACATGTACGGTTCACTAATCGCTTTGCGCGTTGGCTATTTTTACGAAGATCCAAAATTTGGCGCACGTAAATTTATGACCTTTGGCGGTGGAATCGGCTTTAATATGTTTAATATCGATTTTAGTTACATTTCTGCGGCTAAAGATCACCCGCTTTCCGAAACCATGCGTTTTTCTCTCGGGATTAAGTTTTAATAAAGAGGGGAGTATTGCTCCCCTTTTTCATTAATCCAAAAAAACATTCCTGATAAACTCTTCTGTCTGTTTAAATCGTAGAAGAAAAGATAGCATGCGTAGGAGTGTATTTGATCAACTGTAAACTTAAAACCAGAAAAGAAGGCACATGAGATTACAAAGAAAAGTAATGGGCCTTTTGGCGGGGATGCTGTTTGTCTTGTCTGTATTGAGCCCTGCCCAGGCGGTAAATCCGGACACTTTGAAAATTTGCGCCATAAGAGTCCAGTTTCAGGAAGATAACAATGAACTAACCACCGGTAATGGTCGGTTTATGGTCGATACCACCACCACTGATCCTTTTGCCATCGATCCGGCGCCCCACGACAAACAATATTTTCAAGATCAAATTACGGCCGCCTCCAATTATTTTAAAAATGTCTCCAAAGGGCATCTGGTAGTCGTTGGCGATGTGTATCCGCAGGAGGCTAAAGGTGCCTTTACGCTTGACAAACCGATGGGGGATTACAATCCCAATACCACCGATGATGAAATCAACAAAGGCATAAGTCGTTTGTTTGCCGATGCCATCGAAGCGGCGGACCGGAGTAATGCGGGCATTGATTTCAGTAAATACGATCTGGTGGTTGTTTTTCATGCCGGAGTAGGGCGAGATGTGAATCTGGGCTTCGACCCGACGCCCCAGGATATTCCTTCGCTTTTTTTAAGCGAAACGTTTTTGAAAAAAACTCTGGGCGATACGTTTCAGGGCATTCCGGTAAATAACGACCAATATAAAATTCGTTCGGGAATTTTATTGCCGGAAACTGAAAATCAGGAAGGCCATGCCATTGCCTTAACCGGCTTTTTGGTATCTAATATCGGTAGTTATCTCGGGCTTTACGATTTGTTTAGTCCCGGCACGCAACGCAGCGGTGTGGGACGTTTTGGTTTAATGGATGCCGGTTTGTTGAACATGAACGGTTTGGTGCCTGCTCCGCCAAGTGCTTTTTCGCGCATGAAATTGGGATGGGATACACCGGTGCTTGTGGATAAGCCGCAAAAAGACATCAGCGTTGCCAGATTGTTTTCGCAGAACCAGTCCGGCGAACCGACTTTGTACAAAGTGCCGCTCAATGATGATGAGTATTATTTAATCGAATGCCGGGGCGTGCCGGGAACAAATATTGATTCCTTGTTTCAAACCCTGTACACCGAAGACGCTCCGGAACCTACGTATCTCAAGGTATTAAAAACGTTTTTTCCTGATCAAATCGAGCTTGGCCCCAGCGGCGTTTTGACAAGGGTAGCTAACTATGATTTGGGCCTGCCGGGCAACGGGATTTTGA
>Ga0256842_1002859_pt1 | contig 11954 bp, 12 predicted proteins | sample 4559240metaG_FD_185973 | JGI IMG/M metagenome (GOLD analysis project Ga0256842, IMG submission 185973) | Hydrothermal vent microbial communities from Guaymas Basin, Mexico - 4559-240 | ecosystem: Environmental > Aquatic > Marine > Hydrothermal vents | place: Mexico: Guaymas Basin | collected...
TCCCAGCATTAACTCCGCTGCCTCCATTGAAAGTAGAAAGAGGTGTTGAATCTGTTATTGGTGAGGCCGTGGAATTGACATTTGCTCCTTGGATCTCTGTATCAGGATTAGAAAAAATATCCTTTCCTATCTGATTCAATTGTATCTTGACCCCCTTACTGATCTCTATAAACATGACCCCATCATCTCCATTATACCGAACAACGTCCTTACCAGCGATTAACTCTCGAGTAAAAGGTTGGGTTCTGGTCTTATATCCAGAGAATATATACCTATTTCCATGTTTGGTATTAGCCAACTGCACTATCTGAGAGATAAGACTATCTATCTGCAAAGCTGCACTCATTCGGGTCTGTTCATCTGCTGAATCACTACCCTGCTCTAATGCAATTGCCTTTGCACTGTTCAGTAACTGGACCACATTAGAAAGGGCCGTATCTGCGACACTCATCCAAGAAGAGGCGTGATCAATTATCGACTGATATTCCTGTGAATCTTTTATTTCCTTTCGGTATAAAAGGTCTTGGGGAACATCGGCAGGGGCATCAGATGGACGATTTATCCGCTTACCAGTAGCCATCTGTTCCTGGAGCCTAATAAACCTATCAAAAGCACGAGTAAGATTCCTGTAGGCCTTTTCATAAACCATGTTCGTCGATATTCTCATCTCCTACCCACCTCATTTATAAGAGTATCTAACATCTCATCAATGACCCCCAAAAACCTTGCTGCCGCTTGATAAGAATGTTGAAACTTCAAGAGGTTCATGGCCTCTTCGTCCAAGGAAACGCCCGAGACCTCTTCTATACTATTCTTGATATGCGTTATCAAAACCTCTTGGCCCTTCTTAAGATTTTCAGCCTCCCGCTTATCCACACCCAAGACACCCAATGTGGAGGCGTAATAATCATATATCGTAGCACTTTCATTATCCATAAGAGTGGCATCTTTTAATTGAGCTATCTCTACTGCATTATTTCCATCACCCATTTCGCCCGACGAAGAGGCAGCGATAAACTTGACGTTCTCAACAATTGGATCGTTCACGGCTATAGTGCCAGCGTCTTCTCCCTTGAAAAACGTATTCAAACCCAAAGCAGCCAATGCACCACTGCTATCCTGATTTATGAAAAACTTGTATCCCGCCTCAGCCTCTATATTGAGGTATCCATCACTATCAACATAGGCCCGCAAATGAGAAATTCCAGAGGTAAAATCCGATCCTATAGTCGAAACTATATCATCAGTGGTAGTTCCCCCAGCTCCCGCTACTATATTCACTGTGTCCGTGGATACAATGTTTCCACTATCATCTTTGACTGTAATTACAAAATCTCCGTCATTGACTACATTGTAGAAGGCCAAACCACTGTCGGAAGAACTTATCTCCTCATTGACATCGCTCACGGAATAAGCCGAACGGAGAGAAGAAAATGCCTCCAATCCCCACCCTTTACTATGTTGTTTGTTCACCTCTGAGATTATAGCCCGTGCTATTTCATTAATCCGCGAGATATAAGTTGGGATCTTATTATCTCTGGCATCTAAGACCCCCTTTAACTTTCCAGCCCTAACTTCAACCGGAGCATTATTCGTCTTCCATATAGGGACTATATGCCCCTCTTCATTGAAACGGTAAGACATCTCCTCTGTGAAGACTTTATTTACTAAATTTACCCCGCCTATACTCACTAAAATCGTGCCATCAGGTTGTTCTTCGCTATCGAAATCAATCAATTCTGACAATCTACGCAACATCTCATCTCTCTGATCCCTTAAATCGTTTGCAACCGCATCCCCAACTTCATAGAACCTTATCTGCTTATTCAAAGAAGCGATGTTGTTAGCCAGACTATTAATCTCTTGGATGTAGGACTTTACTGCTTCGTCTGCATCGTATCGAAGGTCTTGCATCTTGTCATGAAGCATATTAAACCCATTGGCCAAAACCTCTGACTGCTGTAACAGATTGCTACGAGAGGTCTGTTCCTCTGGGGTAAGAGACAGGTCTTGCCAGCGAGCCCAAAATTCAGACATAAGATTGTTGAGCCCCTCATCCGAAGGTTCATTAAAATATAGCTCTAATCGGCTTAAGAACTTTTCTATCTCCTCCCATTGCCCCAATAGTTTGGTCTCATTTCTCAGCTGGAGATCGAGATATTCCTCTCTTACCCTGGCAATGCGGGCGATCTCCACCCCTGTCCCCTTGACACCCCATGGAGTAAGATCAGGCAAAGCCTCAACCAACTCTACCCTCTGACGGGAATATCCAGGGGTATTGGCATTGGCGATATTATGACCTGTCACTTCCATAGACATCTGCGCCGCCCGCAATGCCCGCATAGCAATAGACAATCCTGCAAATCCCATCCCTTCCCCCAATCAGTTAGGCCGAGGCAGAATAGATATGCCCCCTGCTCTTCACCTTGGACCCTGTAGAGTCATACACCATTAATTCTCCTGCAGTAAATATGGATATCATTTCCTCCACATACCCCAAAACTGTCCGCACTACATAACGCATTACTCGCACTTCCCTCTGGATCTGTTCAAGCAGAGATATCATTTCACTTCGCAAACTATCGAAAACCTCTCTCATAGACTTAGGCGCACGTTCTACTAATTCGGAAAAAGTTATAGATCCTTCCCCACGATGGTGAACCAACTTTCTACACAAAATCAGCCTCTTCTCCTCCAAAGCCCTAATCTCCCTTTCTAACACAGCCTGAACCCTTAAGACTTCTTCTAATTTGGCACCATCTCGCAAGACAATCGCCTCCCGTACACCCCATAAGCTCTCCTTTAACCTGCGATGTAGACGGATCTCCTCTTCCAGAATCAGCCGAAGTTCATTCCACATCGTCCTAATACCTCCTTCTGCTAACCTCTCCTACTACCTTTATCGGACAAAAAATTTCACACTTTATAAAAATTTACCCATTGCCTTATAAACTAAATCTGCCAACCCAAGAGGAGATCTTTGAGCTAAGACTCGTGATAACTCCAAATTTCGAAGATCACGATATATCCCTTGAGAGAAATCTGTAGAAAATAGATCCTTTCCTAATCCCTTACTCATCTCTTTAAGCAAGGTATATAAAAAAGTAGACTCCATCTCCTGACACACCCGCTTCAACTTCTCTCTTTCTGAACCATAGAGCTGAAATGTTGTTCTGCTAAGCCCAAGACCTAACTCCATGCTGCCTCCTTAGATGATTATTAGATCAGCAGCCAAGGCACCTGCCTGTTTTATTGCTTGAAAGATAGATATGATATCCCTGGGACTGATACCCAAGGCATTCAATGCCGATGCCAAATCTCCAACCGTAGGAGTCGAATGTACTACCACCATCTTTCCTTCCTGCTCCACTACTCGCACACCATTCTGAGGCACAACTTCTGTGCTCCCACCTGCCAAAGGCATTGGTTGAGAGACCATCCACTGTGACTTAACCTCGATAGACAAACTCCCATGAGAGATAGCCACAGTATCGATCTTTACATTCTTCCCTGCCACTACAGTACCCGTTCTTTCGTTTATTACTACCCTGGCATCTACATCCGGCTCTATCTTAACCTGTTCCAAGAGAGAGATAAAACCAACAACATCGTCCTCAAATTCCTTTGGAATCGAGACCACTACACGCGAGCCATCTAATGCACGAGCAATCTTACCAAAAGAGGAATTTATTGCCTCAGCCAATCGATGAGCCGTAGTAAAGTCAGGTTGATTAAGTAGAATCCCCAAATGATTCCCCTCCACAAATTCCATCGGTATTTCTCTCTCCACTATAGCCCCATTCGGAATCCTTCCAACCGTTGGATGGTTTTTCTGCGTCCTACTCCGTCCCTGCCCCGCACTATATCCACCCAAGGAAAGCGGTCCCTGAGCCACTGCGTAAACCTTCCCATCTGGACCCATGAGAGGTGTCATCAGTAAAACCCCGTTTGAGAGATCCGTGGCATCCCCAATAGAAGACACTATACAATCTATCTTTGTTCCCGGACGAACAAATGCTGGAATCTTGGCGGTGACCATAACCGCAGCCACATTTCTCATCTTTATATCCTTGGCCGAGATGGAGATCCCCATTTCTTTTAACATATTACTTATTGCCTTTGATGAGAATATTGCTGCACTCTTATCTCCACTCCCATTTAAGCCAACAACTACCCCATATCCTATCAATTGGTTTTCTCTAACCCCTTCTATTCTCGCAATGTCCTTGAGACGCACAGAATATGCTGCAAATACAGGTGTATTCAACACCATCACGAATAACAACACACCCCAACATTTCTTTAACATAATCCCCTCCTAAAACAACCAAGCCAAATCAAACAACAACTCCAACAAACCTTTTCCATTCTGCTTATCTCCCACAGTGCCATTACCTTTGTAAAAGATCCGGGCATTCGCCACCTTGTAAGACTCGACTGTATTATCGTCTCGAATATCCTCTGGGTTGACCTCTCCAGTGAACGTAACCTCTTGCCTCTCTCCATTAACCAATATCTGCTTCTGACCCTCTACTACATAATTACCATTGGGCAAAATCTCTACTATCTTTACCGCAATCTTTGCAGTCAATCTCTGAGATCGAGTGGTTTTACCCTTTGACTTATACTCATGAGAGGCTGAGACATCTATATTAGGAAGATCCTCCACCTGACGAGAAAACGCCTTTATATCCGGTAGTATTCCCATTTTATTAAGCACCACCTTGACCCAACTCTTCACCTCATCCTGTATTGTGCTTTCTCGTTTTGTCTTGGTATCAGCAGAGGTCTCTGCTGTAGAGATCTCACTGACCACAATTGTCAAGATATCTCCTACTCTATGGGCACGTCTATCAATAAAAAACGAGCCTTTGTGCATCTCTTCTCTTGCCTGCCAAAGGGAACTTGCAAAGAGATTAGAGCATAAACACAATAGCCCCAACACTAACCCAATACTTCTTTTCATAACTCAACCTCCACTACTCCCGGACCAACAACCTTTGCTAAGATCTCCTTCCCTGATGTGGCATTCTTCACACGAATCACTTTACCCGGAAGCCCATTCTGCAAGGAAATACCTACTGTCTTTATCTTAATGCCATGTCCTTGATAGACGAGCTTCACCTTATCGCCACGCCGAATCACATACCGTTGAGCAACATCTTTTTCGAGCAACAACTGCCCTTTTTTCAGTGGATGCTTCACTGTCCATCCTATAGGCGACAAATGGACCGGAAACAATCCCTCCCTAATATCCGAACAATCGATTAACTCCACATCGACCTGAGATATCACCTGCCCCGGCAACAAACTCTTTTTCAGCCGCCACGCCTTACCCTTGACCTTAGGCCTAATCCGAATCAGGAAACTATTCTCTCCCACCTTAACTCGAGCATAACAAACACTACCACAGACTGATGGATAGAAGATCTCTATCTCACCACTCCCAACGATATTGGGCAGCACCTTCTGTTCTAACACATATCCATTTTGAGCTAACATCGAGGATAGTCTCCTTTTAAGGGAATCTCCTCGAAGTAAACTTTGTCCTCGCACTACCAGTGCTTCTCCTTCAACATCAGCAGAAACCCCCCTCCGGGCTAACAGTTGCCGCAAGTCTATTGGATCAATCCTAAGCATATCTCCCTCCTCGGGAGCAGGCATCAAGACCAAAGAACTAAAAGAGTCATCTGAGACTTCTGCTATATCGCCTAACCTAATCCAATCTCCACTAATCACTACCTTGGGCCGAAGCATGACCTTTATCACTGACTTCGAAGCCATTTCTGACCATCCGGGGAAGGTAAAAAACAGGATTAAATAGAAAACCACCACGGCCAAAGCCGTCAAAATAACGGATCTAACCTTTTGCCAAATAGAAACGAGTTCTACTACCTTCATCTCTACCTCTTCAACATATTAGCAATCTGCAACATCTCATCTGCTGTTTGAACTGCCTTAGAATTCATCTCATACGCCCTCTGAGCAACAATCATATTCACCATTTCATCCACTATTTTCACATTTGACATCTCTAAAAACCCTTGACGGATCCTGCCAAAGTCATCCTCTCCCGGTGTGCCAGAGATGGGATCTCCTGATGCCTCTGTAGGCAAAAACAAATTCATACCGATCGCCTTCAATCCTGCAGGATTAAGAAACTTCACTATCTCAATACTTCCTACTATCTGAGGGGTGGTCTCTCCAGGGACAGTTACTGAAACAGTTCCATCTGTACCAATCGTTATCTCCTGGGCGTCTTCAGGTATGGTAATTTCTGGTTCTAAATACATACCTTCTGAATTCACCAACTTTCCATCTTGGTCCAACTTGAACGCTCCATCTCGGGTATAAGCAATAGTGCCATCGGGCATAACCACCTGAAAGAAACCTTTACCCTCGATCAGCAAATCCAGTGGATTTCCTGTCTCTACAAAATCGCCTTGAGAAAACTGCTTCCCAATGGACACAACCCTGACCCCATGTCCAAGTTGAATACCATTTGGCACAATCTGTGTGCCAGCTACCGGGGTTCCCGGCGCTTTTATGATCGTATAAAGCAAATCCTCAAAATCAGCACGACTCTTTTTAAACCCCGTTGTATTCACATTAGAGAGATTATTAGCTATCACATCGACGTTCGTCTGCTGAGCCCTCATGCCACTGGCCGCTGTCCATAACGCAGAAATCATCTCTCCCTCCCTTTACTAAACCCTTGGAACCTCATTTATTACCCGACCCAATAACTCATCCACTACCTTCATTGCATTGGCCGATGCCTCATATACCCTATGAGCAGTTATCATCTTCACCATCTCGCTTACTGGGTTAACAGAACTATCTTCTAAAAAACCCTGCAACACCTTATATCCCTTTGGTTCAAATCCCACTTCATGGGCAACAAATAGATTCGCACCTTCCTTTCTAAGGCGATACGGTTTCGGAAAATCTACAATCCTTAACTTATCGACCATATTCCCATCCACTAATACCTCACCTAAATAATTCACCTGAATCTTTTTCCCCTCCAGCTTTATTGGGCCATTCATTCCTAAGACCTTATTCCCTTCAGAAGTAACAAGAAACCCATCCTTATCTACCTGAAAATTCCCTGCTCGGGTAAATCTTTCTCCCTCTGGAGTCTGGACTACAAAAAAACCTTTTCCGGATATAGCCAAATCCAAGGGATTATCTGTCCTCCGAAGCGGACCTTGTGAGACAATCGTCCGAACCTCTTCAGGCTTAGATCCATAAGAGACCTGCTGCGCGACCAATCCCTCCTTTGTCAACACTCCTGTAAGGACTTGAGAAAAATCAGAAAACAAGACCTCGTCTCGCTTGTACCCTACCGTATTGGCATTGGCCAAGTTGTTGGCAATAACATCCAGATATGCCATCTGCGATATAGCCGATTGAGCCAGAAGCCCTTCGATCCTTAACACCCAGTACCACCTCCTAAGATAAGGAGATGCAACAATCGTGCCAATTTATATGAGTGAGTAAATTATTTCCAAGGCATCTTCCCATAATGCCAAGGGCACGGTAAGCATCCTAATTTCTTCAAATTCTCGCAAAAATTTAAAATTATTTTCAATTAAAAATTATTCTTGACAATCTGCAGGATGTAAATATAATGAGAGAACGATGAAAACAAGTGCATTGGTCCAGAGATTAAATAGTGCGGGGCTCAAGGTGACTCCTCAACGGATGGCAATATACAAGGCCCTTGAGGAATATGGCCATGCCTCTGCGGATTTAGTCTTTGACAAGGTAAAAAAGGTCTTTCCAACCATCTCAGTGGCAACAGTTTACAACGCACTAAACGGTATGGTTGAGGCAGGCATAATCTCTCGCCTAATCTTAAGGGATAACTGCCAATATTTCGACATAACTACCACAGCTCACAGTCACTTTGTATGTGAAGAATGTCACGGGGTATGGGACGCATTCACATACCTCTGCCCCTACCCTCGGGGAATCCATGAACTGGCTGGGAAAGTCAACAGGATAAACATGGTCTTTTATGGGATATGCAAACAGTGTTGGGAGCAAGGAAAACAAAAGGAGGGAAAAGATGACTCAACGAGGTCAGGTCTACAGGTGTGAAGTTTGTGGAAACATAGCAGAGGTGCTCCATCCAGGTGCAGGGGCACTAATCTGTTGTGGAAAGGAAATGACTCTCTTGGAGGAGAAAACCGCTGACCCCTTTGGGGAAAAACATGTGCCTTTCATCGAATACATCGACGGAAAATATATAGTGAGAGTAGGGCAAAACACTGCTCATCCAATGGAAGACAATCACTATATAGAATGGATCGAATTGGTAGTAGATGGTGTAATACACCGAAAGTATTTAAGGCCCGGTGAAAGGCCAGAGGCTGAATTTGATAGCTCAAAAGGCAGAGAGGTATCCGCTCGGGAATATTGCAACATACATGGTCTTTGGACAAACCAAAAGTAAAAAAAGGAGGTGGCAGATGAACAGGTCAATCAAGGGGACTCGTACTGAAAAGAACCTTCTCACTGCCTTCTGCGGTGAATCTCAGGCCAGAAACCGCTACACCTATTTCGCGTCTCAAGCAAAAAAAGAAGGATATGAGCAAATCGCAGGTATCTTTTTAGAGACCGCAGAGCATGAAAAGGAACATGCTAAACGTCTGTTTAAGTTTCTGGAAGGAGGAAATGTAGAGATATCTGCCTCATTCCCAGCCGGCACTATTGGAGATACCAAGGAAAACCTCAAGGCAGCAGCAGGAGGAGAGAACTACGAACACACGAGAATGTATCCTGAGTTCGCCAAGGTCGCTGAGGAGGAAGGGTTCCCAGAGATAGCCGCTGTCTTTCGCTCCATTGCTGTAGCAGAGAAATGGCACGAAGAGAGGTATCTATCCCTTCTAAAAAAGATGGAAGAAGGAAAGATATTCAAAGAGGATAAACCGATTCGGTGGAAGTGTCGCAACTGTGGATATATCCACGAAGGACCTGAACCACCTCAGAGATGTCCTGCCTGCGCCCATCCTACGGCCTTTTACGAGAGATTGGCTGAAAATTACTGACAAGAGTTACTGATAATAAAAGGGAGGCTACATCAATTTGATGTAGCCTCCCTTTATCACAACCTCTATCAAAAGATAAAGATCACTCTTGCCATTTCTCCATAGCGAGTTTCTTTATCTCTCCATGAATTGGGATGGGATATTTCCCAGAAAAACAGGCAGTGCAATAATGGTTGTGATTACCTACCGCCCTTAACATTCCATCTAAGGAAAGATATCCTAAAGAATCTACCTCTAAAAATCTCTCTATCTCTTTATGGCTCATTCTATTTGCTATAAGTTCATCCCGAGAGGGAAAGTCTATTCCATAAAAGCATGGCCATTTATGCGGGGGACAAGATATCCGCAAATGCACCTCTTTTGCCCCTGCCCCTCGTATCGCCTTGACCCTCCGCTTAGAGGTCGTGCCTCTCACAATAGAGTCATCTACCACTATCACCCTCTTGCCTCTTATGGTCTGTGGCATTATATTTAACTTTACCCTTACCCCTAAGTCTCGATAACGCTGATGGGGTTGAATAAATGTCCTGCCTACATAGTGATTTCGAATAAATCCCCACTCTAATGGAATGCCTGATTCTTGACTGTATCCAATAGCCGCACTCAATCCCGAATCAGGGACCGGCATAACCATATCGGCGTCCACTGGATGCTCTCGGGCCAACTGTCGCCCCAATTCCTTCCTGACCTCATGTACCAACCTACCAAAGAGAATGGAATCTGGTCGAGCAAAATAGATGTGTTCAAATATACAACACGAACTCCTCTTGCGTCTTCCATTGGGATAGATAGACCGAATCCCCTCATCATTTATCAATACCAATTCGCCGGGCTCTATCTCTCGAATATATTTAGCACCCACCAGATCCAGCGCACAGGTCTCTGAAGCGAGGACATAAGAATTATCCACCATTCCAAGCACTAACGGCCGAAACCCGTGCGGGTCTCTGGCTCCCATCAAGGCATACTGGTTCAACATCACCAAGGAATATGCTCCCTTTATCTTTCTAAGGGCAGAACATATGTGGTCTAACCAACTCCCTCTGCGGGAATGGGCAATCAGATGGACTATCACCTCACTATCTGTCGTGGTCTGAAATATCGCCCCTCTCCGCTCTAACTCCGCTCGCAGCTGTCTACTGTTTACCAGATTCCCATTGTGGCCTATAGCAAGAAATCCGTCACGATAATTCACGAGCAAAGGTTGGGCATTTTTTATTATGCTTGAACCTGTGGTAGAATACCGCACATGTCCTATTGCAGTGTCTCCTTTTAAATAGGAAAGGACAGACTCATCAAAGACCTCTGAAACCAAACCCATATCTTTGTGGATGCGGGGGATACCAGCAGATCTATCAAAAGATACGATGCCTGCGCTCTCCTGCCCCCGATGCTGCAGGGCATAAAGGCCTAAAAAGGTAAAGGACACCGCCTCTCGATGGCCCCAGATTCCAAAAACCCCACAGGATTCTTTTACACTCTCGTCCATAAAACCATCCTAAAAACCAAGACGATCAATTATAGATTTGATATTAAATTATATCCTTCTCAGCCAAGGTTATCCAGCACTCTTTGTCTACCCTTTACACAAACCTTGTATTTCTTAAAATATAAAAACCGGGTAAGCCAATAGCTTACCCGGTAAACATACCTTTTCCCTCCTTACACCTTCACTACCTTACCAGAAACTCTATCACATCTGGCCTGGCCCAAATGCCACCGGGATTCCTACTGCCTCCTTCCTCCCGTCTTGCAAATCCATTCAGACCCAACCTACCCTTGACCAGATTTTCTATTCTGGTATTAACATCATCAAGAGAAAATTCAGAGAACATTTCACGATTTGCAGGGCCTATTTTCACAACAGTAAACCTATGGCAGAAGCTCTTTTCTACTACATCTTCTTTCCTCAACCCTTCTTTCTCTCCTAACATCAAACGAATCCTTACTTTCGAGTTACGATTTTCGTCGTTGTTATATTTTGACAATGCGGCTAAAAACATTAACATTCTCATCATGTTTCTATCAAAACTGTCAGAAGCATCATAGTTCAGCACTTCTATCACCATATTTATTGCAAACAAGACATCTTCCAAATAATAATTGCCTGATGGTAATACCTCATCTATCGCTGCTCGCAACTCTTCCTGCTTCTCCGGTGAGACCTCTAACACATCGCTGTAATACAGTCTATTCAACAATTCTCTGAGAGAGGGATAGTAAGCCTGTGTCTTTAAAGATAGACATCTTCGCATCTGCTCATACACTAAATCAGCCTGTTCCAACCATTCTGCCTTTTTCTCTTTCTCTTGATACGGAGGAGTAAAGAAAATATCTATACTCACACCATCCGGTCCTAATTTGGAGCTCACAATCGGTAACCCCAATTGTTTAGCAAATTTTCCTTCTCCGTGCGTGATAGCCCAACCAACTTCCAGTATCCTTATTATCTCATCCCGCACTAATTTCATTCTTCCCATCTCAGGTAGTTCTTTCACCCATCTCTTCAACCTATCCAGGTCCTGCAATTCCTTGTTTGTACATATATGCTTCCACAATTCAGCTATCGTTTCGACTGGATCGGATAGAGGAATATAGGGCGAAGCATCCGTGAAACTCCCCCCTTTCCCTGACACCTTACCATAGACTGCATTCTCTCCAAAGACCTCTGCGGTAGCCTGAGCAACCTTTACCACATCTTCGCCTGCCTTAGGATGAACTAATAAGACTGGTATAGTATGAGGATCCGTTGCAAGGGCCTCAAATGAATGGTGGTTATAATCTGGGCCATCGTACCAGAATACTCTCACCTTCTCCCCAAAGGCAGACTCCAAAGCCAGAATAATCTCCTCTTTCTCTTCGGCACTGAACGGACCATAGAATACTACATCTATGAAC
>Ga0256842_1002860_pt1 | contig 11954 bp, 10 predicted proteins | sample 4559240metaG_FD_185973 | JGI IMG/M metagenome (GOLD analysis project Ga0256842, IMG submission 185973) | Hydrothermal vent microbial communities from Guaymas Basin, Mexico - 4559-240 | ecosystem: Environmental > Aquatic > Marine > Hydrothermal vents | place: Mexico: Guaymas Basin | collected...
CACTTTTTTATAGATGATGGAGTTTTGTATGAAGTATCTTAAAAATCATATTTCAGTGATATTGACTCTTTTTATCCTTCTTTTTAGTGTTCAATTTAGCATTGAGATGTATAAGATTATAGAGAAGCAAAATCAAAAATTGATAGAAAACTACTCGATAGTTTTGGTTTCTCAAACAAAATTAAAAAAAGAAAATCTACAAAAAATTGTAAAAGATATAGACTCTATTTCACCTATTAGCCCAAAGAAAATATTAGATAAACTAAAAGACAGTATGTCATCTAAAAATCTATCGATGTTAAAGATAGCACTGCCGTATTTTTACTCTGTAAAGCTACATAGCTTACCGAGTAAAAGTAGATTAAAAAAGATAAAAAAATCTCTTTTATCTATGAAGCAAATTACAAGAGTGGAAATTTTCACTAAAACATATGACAGCATATATCAAATCTTACAAATCTTGCAATTTATAACTTATGCTTTTAACATAATTATATTTTTTATGTCAATACTTCTTCTTTTTAAGCAGATTAGGATATGGATATTAGAGCATGAAGAGAAGATAAAGATTATGGGTTATTTTGGTGCTAGTTACTGGACTAAGAGTGCTTTTTTGTATAAAATTGTGTTGATTGACTCTTTTGTAAGTACCTCTTTAGTTGGTTTACTGTTTCTCTATATCTTTAAAAATTCTTACATCAAGGATAAGCTTGTTTTACTTGATGTCAATTTTCCAAACTTTAGTATTGTGCATGATTTAGGCTCTTTATTTATTATCGCTCTTTTTCTTTCTTTGAGTATAGTTACGATTGTCTCTAGGAGAATGGCTAAATAATGAAGATTGTATCCATTTTTTTTTCTATATTTATTGTTATTTCCTCTCTGGAAGCAAATATCGGGAAAAAGATAAAACAACAATCTAATTATCTGCAATCAAAAGGTAGAATTGAGAAGAAAATATCGAGAAAATTAAATGATTTGGCAGATGCTATACTTAAGCAGATAAAAAATTTAGACAAACTAAAGAGACAGATTGATGATTTAAATGCAAATATAAAATTAAATGAGATAAATATCGAAGAAAAATATAAAACTCTTAAAGCACTCTCAAATAATAATAAAGAGTTGACACAACAAAAGAGGAATTTAGAAAAAAAGATAGTTGATGTTGTGGCAAAAGATTTTTCATATTATCTGATAAGTGGTAAAAATCTTATAGAGACGAGTGATTCGATAATCGCTGATGAAGTTGTAGAAAAAATGGATTTGATTTTAAAAAAAGAGTTTGGAAAATTGTCAAAAAATTACGAAAAGATAAATAGTAAAATATCTAAAAGAGAACAAGAGATAAAAGCGACTCAAAAAGAGATAGAGAGCTTTAAAGAAGAGAAAGATAAACTTCTTTTGCTAAAAAAACGCAGAGAGTTAGCGATAAAAAAATTAAATTTGGAAAAATTAAACTATAAAAATAGACTAAATAGAACAAGAAGAGAAAAGATTACTATCAGAAAGACTTTAGAGAAGTTGAAAATTTTAAAAAAAGAGGAGAATTTAAGGATTCAAAGAGAGAAAAGGTCTAAAAAGAGGGTAGCAAAGACGAATAATTCCAAATTAAATGTTCGCCAAATCGGTTCATCATACCAAAGTAGTAAAGTAAAAAGATATAGAGGTAAAAAAACGATAGCACCGTTGAAAAATTTCACAGTAAAGAGAAAATTTGGAAATTATGTTGATCCGATATATAATATAAAGATATTTAATGAGTCAGTTACTCTATCTTCTAGGATAAAAAATGCTAAAGTAAAAAATATACTAAACGGAAAGATTGTATTTGCAAAAGATACAGCTGTTCTTGATAAAGTGATTATCATCGAAAATAGCAATGGAATACATACTATATATGCACATTTGAGTAAGATTGCGCCGACTATAAGGGTTGGAAAAAAGATTAAAAAAGGTTATGTAATAGGCAGGGTAGATAGGGATTTAACTTTTGAGGTAACGCAGAAAAATTATCACATAAATCCTTTACAAGTTATAAGATTAAATTAGATTTTTATCTATATTTAGATAAAATGATAGGTTTGAATATACAGGAGATACAAGATGAAGTCAAGAAAAAGAGTTTTAGTAAAATTTTCTGGTGAAGCACTAGCTGGAACAAATGGTTTTGGAATTGATACTACAATCTTAAAGTTCATTGCAAATGAGATAAAAATTTTAATAAGCCATGATATAGAGGTAGGTATAGTAATTGGTGGTGGAAACATAATTAGAGGTGTAAGTGCTGCCAAGGATGGTATAATTAAGAGATCAAGTGGTGACTACATGGGTATGCTTTCAACTGTTATTAACTCCATTGCTATGCAAGAGGCGTTAGAACATGTTGGTGTAGATGTAAGAGTGCAAAGTGCTATAAAGATGGAAGCCATTTGCGAAACATTTATAGTAAGAAGAGCAAAAAGACATCTCGAAAAAGGCAGAGTTGTGATATTTGCAGCAGGTACTGGAAATCCATTTTTTACAACTGATACTGCTGCAACCCTGAGAGCTATTGAGATTGACGCAGATATGATTATAAAAGCTACAAAGGTTGACGGAGTTTACGATAAAGATCCAAATAAATTTGTAGATGCTCAAAAATATGCAGAGTTGACATACGAGATGGCCATGGATGACAATATAAAGGTGATGGATGATACTTCGATTGCTCTAGCAAAAGATAACTCTCTCCCAATCATAGTTTGTGATATGTTTAAAGAGAATAATTTGTTAAATATCATAGATGGAGATTATGAAAGTTGCTCAATTGTAAAAAATCGCTAAAATTGAAGTTTTCAGTTTGCAAAAAAAAGCTTTAGTAGAGCATAAACCTGCCGCCAATTGTTAGCAAAATTGTGGCAGGCGAGTTTCCAAATTACGACCGCAAGGTTGTGCTTTAGTTATAAGAGGCTTTGCCTCTTGCAAAGATGACAATTAAATAAAAACAAAGGAAATATAAAAATGAGAACAGAACAGATAACAGCCCAAGCACTTAAAAAAGTTGATAATGATAAGTATCTACTATCTATCATGGTCGCCAAAAGAGCAGAACAGTTGGCAAATGGTGCTATGTCACTTGTGAAGTCTGATGGTAGAGAAAAATTTACAGATATTGCTCTTAAAGAGGTTGCAGAGGGCAAAGTGGGATTAGAGTCTATAACTGATGCAAAATGATATTAGAAGACTTAATAGACAGAATTGAACACTCTAAAGATGTAGAGACTTCAATGTCTATCTTAAAGAGTTTTGTGCTTATCACACCACTTATCCAAAAAGCCATAGATTTTTCTATCGAGCAGCATCATGGACAGTACAGGAAGAGTGGTGAAGAGTATGTAAATCACCCTATACTTGTGGCAGCTTTGGTTGCTTTTTATGGCGGAGATGAAGCGATGATAGTGGCTGGTCTTCTTCATGATGTGGTAGAAGATACAAATTGCGAGATAGAGACAATCGATAAAGATTTTACTAAAGAAGTGGGTGGTTTAGTTGAGGGATTAACTAAGATTATGGAGATTAGAGATGTTGAACTAATCCCCTCTTACTCAAATGAAAGAATTATATCTTCTGCTTTAACATTTAGAAAGATGTTGTTAGCATCTATAAGTGATGTAAGAGTTTTAGTGATCAAACTTTGTGATAGATTGCATAATATGATGACTCTATATGGTCTTTCACCTGCAAAGCAAAGAAGAATTAGTGAGGAGACGGTAGTGGTCTATGCACCTATCGCCCATAGACTTGGAATCTCTTCTATAAAAAAATATCTTGAAGATAAAAGTTTTTTTTATGTTATGCCGTTAGAGTATAAAAAGATTGATGACTATATCAATGAACACAAACAACAGCTACAATTGAGGCTTAATCACTTTGCATCAAAGATAAGAACGCTGATGATGAAAGATGGATTTAATGAGGGTGATTTTAGACTTATAAAGAGGATAAAACACCACTATTCGATATATTTGAAAATGCAGAGAAAAGGCATATCTATAGAAGAGGTTTTGGATCTCCTTGCTATTAGAGTGATAGTGGAGAAGAGTATAGATTGCTATAAAGTTTTGGGTTTGATACATCAGCAGTTTAATCCTTTGATTTCTAGATTTAAGGATTATATTGCTATCCCAAAAGAGAATGGTTACCAAACTATACACACTACTGTCTTTGATGATAAGTCCATCATAGAGTCTCAAATCAGAACTTATGATATGGATAAAACTGCCGAATTTGGTCTTGCAGCTCACTGGAAATATAAAAGTGGAGGTCTGAATCCTAAGTTAGATTGGTTAGACGAGCTTAAAAATCAAAATGATGAGATAGAAAATATAGAGGAGTTCTATCAAATAGCAAAAGATAATCTTTACAGTGAGGATATCGCTGTTTTTTCTCCAAAGGGTGATATATTTTCATTGCCTAGAGGTGCAACTGTATTGGATTTTGCTTATGAAGTTCATACAGAAGTAGGTATATTTGCAACAGAAGCATATGTAAATAAACAAAAAGTACCACTTTTGAGTGAGCTTAAAAATGGTGATATAGTTAGAATAATCACCTCGAAAGAGCCAAAATATAGATGTAGCTGGATAAAGAGTGTAAAAACAGGTAAGGCAATCAACTCTATACGAACAAACTGCCGACAAAAGATAAAAGATATAAATCAAAAAATTGCTATAAATCTTTTAAAGAACACTTTTCACACAAAAGAGAAGAAGATTGAGGATTGGCTAGAGAAAGAAAATTTAACAAAAAAAGTCTTTAAAATTGCTACTGATTCTGTCTATTTCAAAGATGTAGTAAATGCGTTAAAAAAGTACTTAAAAGCGGAGAGTTTAATCTTTCCTCTTTTGAAATTTGATAGATATAAAATAAAGAAGCAGAAATTTGAAAATATTGTAGTTTACTCAAATCAAAATATTTCAAATGTATTTTTTGATTTTTGTTGTCACCCTAAAAGAGGTGACGACATAATGGGATTTAAAAAAGGAAATCAAGTTTTTGTTCACCATAAATTGTGCGACAGAGCTTATGAGTTGCTAGAAAAAAAGAGTACTATGGTATTTGTTAAGTGGACAAGAGATGCTCCTGAGAGATATAAGTTGATTGTAAGTTTGGAAAATAAAAGAGGCGTTTTAGCATCTTTTTTGGCATATTTAGCTAAAATGCAGATAAATTTGGTAACAATAGAGCTTGGTAAATCAGAAGAGGGTCATGTTGATTTTTTTGAAATGATACTAGAACTTCCTGATAAGTCTGTAAATTCTATTAGAAACAACTTAAAGTCAAGATATAGTGTTATAGAATTTGTTTCTGTAAATGATGTGTATAAAAGTTAAAGGATAGAGATGATAGAAAATGCTTTAAAAGAGATAAAGCGTGGAGTAAGTGAAATTATCGATGAAAAAAGAGTAAAAGAGCTACTTGTTAACTATTTTAGCAAAGGGGAAAATTACTTTGTAAAAGCTGGATTTGACCCTACTGCGCCTGATCTTCATCTAGGACATACAGTACTCCTTCAAAAGATGGCTCTATTTCAAAAATATGGAGCAACAGTTCAGTTTATTATCGGTGATTTTACTGGTATGATTGGTGATCCTACTGGTAAAAATGAAACTAGAAAAAAACTCGACAGAGAGACGGTTTTAAAAAATGCTAAAAGCTATGAAGAGCAGGTTTTTAAGATATTAGACCCTAAAAAAACTCAGATTTTATTTAACTCATCTTGGATAAACAAATTGGGTTCGACTGGAATGTTAGAACTTACAACAACATTTAATGTTGCAAGGATGTTAGAGAGAGAAGATTTTGAGAAAAGATACAAATCAAATGCACCAATCTCTATAAGTGAGTTTTTGTATCCTTTGCTACAAGGCTATGACAGTGTTGCTATAAAATCCGATATAGAGATGGGTGGAACTGATCAAAAATTTAATCTTTTGATGGGACGACATTTGCAAAGAGCTTATAATGTTGGAAAAGAGCAGGCAGTAGTTATGATGCCTCTTCTTGAAGGATTAGATGGTGTTAATAAGATGAGTAAATCGCTAGGAAACTATATAGGCGTTACAGATAATCCAAATGATATGTTTGGAAAGATGCTTAGTATCAGTGATGATTTGATGTGGAGATATTATGAGTTACTTAGCTCTCTTTCGATAGAACAGATTGACTCCTTAAAAGAAAAAGTTCAAGATGGTCTCTTGCATCCAAAAATTGTTAAAGAGAATTTAGCGATGGAGATAGTAGAAAGATACCACGGAGAAGATGCTGCCAAAAGTGCAAAAGCAGAGTTTGAAAAAGTACACTCCAAAAATCAAATTCCGAGCGATATAAAAGAGTTTGAAATTAAGGGGGTAGTTTGGATAGCGCAAGCATTGGTTGATTGTGGGATTGAGCCTTCTACTTCTCAGGCAAGAAGAGATATAAAACAAAATGCAGTGAGTATAAACCAAAAAAAGATTGACGATATGCAGATGCAGCTAGAGATTGGTGAGTATATACTTCAAGTTGGAAAAAGAAAGTTTGCAAAATTAAAGGTAGTATGATGACATTTAAACCTCTTAAAATTGGAAAATACACTATAAAACATCCGATAGTGCAAGGTGGTATGGGATTAGGAATCAGTTGGGATAATTTAGCTGGAACTGTGAGTTTAAATGGCGGATTGGGTGTTGTTAGTTCGGTTGGTACAGGTTACTATAAAGATAGAAAATATAGCAAAAAAGATATAAGTGATAGACCATTTGAGGCAGAAAATTTTTACTCAAGAGATGGCTTGAAGGCTATAATAAACAGTGCAAAGAAGATTGCAAATGGAAAACCAATCGCAGTAAATGTTCTTTATGCTATAAATGAGTATGGTAGAGTTGCAAGAGATGCCTGCGAGTTGGGTGCAGATATCATTATAACGGGAGCAGGACTTCCTACAAATATGCCAGAATTTACAGAGGGTTATCCTGATGTGGCTCTAGTGCCAATCGTATCAAGTGCAAAGGCTTTGAAAATTATATGCAAAAGATGGAAGCAGAGATATGACAAGCTTCCTGACGCTGTGGTTGTAGAGGGTCCAAAGAGTGGAGGGCATCAAGGCTTTACTTATGAACAGTGTTTTAAAGATGAGTATCAACTTGAAAATCTTATTAAGCCTATAAAAGAAGAGATAAAAAAATGGGGTGATTTTCCACTTATCGCAGCAGGTGGCATTTGGGATCATGATGATATTTTAAAAGTGATGGAACTTGGAGCTGATGGTGTTCAGATGGGTACAAGATTTATCGGAACATTTGAGTGCGATGCAAGTGATAACTTTAAACAGGTTATACTTGACTCGAAAGAGGATGATATCAAACTTTTGAAGTCGCCTGTTGGATATCCTGCAAGAGGAGTTAGAACAAATCTTATAGAGATGGTCGATAGAAGAGAGGGTCCAAAGATAAAGTGTATAAGTAACTGTGTCAGCCCTTGCAAAAGAGGTCAAGAGGCAAAAGAGGTTGGGTACTGTATAGCAGACAGACTCTCGGATGCTTACCTAGGCAGAGTTGAAACGGGTCTATTTTTTACAGGTTCAAACGGATATAAACTAGATGAGATAATTGGTGTAAAAGAGCTTATGGATAAGCTAGTAAATGGAGAAGATGTTTAAAAGAATACTACTCTTAATCTTTATATCTATTTCACTATTTGCATCTAATTCATATTTGAATAGAGTTTACTCTTGTGATAAACAGATGAGTCTAGCAGATGATAATGCTATGCTTAAAATCTTTCACTCTTTACAAAATATATATATAAAATCTATCATAAAAAATGATAAAAAACTAAAAATAGAGACTCTGAAGAGATTAATCAAAAGTGCAAAGATACTAAAAATTGATGAAAAGAACTATGAAAAAGAACTCTCAACTCTACTTAAACATACTACAATTTTTCATAAAACAGAGAAAATCAAAAAGAGAGTAAAGAGAAAAACTTCGAGCAGTAGAATATTAAGATTAATCTCTGTAACGACAAGCAGTAGAGAAGTAAAGTTAAAATTTAACCATACAATCTCTTCTGCTGATGTAAAATCTTTTGCCCTTAAAGGCAGGAATTATTATAGGAAAATTTATGATATAAGAGCTATTTTGCCTAGAAATTTAAAAGTTAATCAACCAAAAATATTAAAAAAATTGAGGGTGGCGCAATTTAATAAACATACTACTAGAGTTGTATTAGAGACCAAAAAAAGAAAGAGATACTATCTAAAAATAGATGGTAATACCTTGATAATCAGCTTTAATATATCACATAAACACTCCAAGAAGAGTGTTGCAAAAACAGAGTATCAAAAGAGATATTTTGCCCATGATAAAAAAATCATAGTTTTGGACCCAGGTCATGGAGGAAAAGATTCGGGGGCTATAGGCTACCAAAGAAGATATGAAAAAAAAGCAGTTTTACAGATAGCATTAAAGTGTGCAAAAGAGCTTAAAAAGAGAGGATATAGAGTATATTTGACAAGAAGTAGAGACTATTTTGTAAAGCTGAGAAATAGAACAAAATTTGCAAATAGAAAAAAAGCTGATCTCTTTATCTCTATACATGCAAATGCGGCTCCTAAAAAGAGCCAATATCTAAGTGCTAAAGGTCTTGAAACTTTTTTTCTTTCACCAGATAGAAGCAACAGAAGCAAGCATATAGCAGCTCTTGAAAATCGCTCAGATATGACTGATATGGATTATTACAGTAAAAATATATTTTTAAGTGTTCTGAATCGTGCCAAGATTTTACAAGCAAACAAGATGGCACTAGATGTTCAGCAAGGTATATTAAAATCTATAAGAGCTAAGTATCATGTTGTGGACGGTGGTGTAAGAGAGGCTCCATTTTGGGTGCTAGTTGGTGCTCAAATGCCAGCAATTTTGATAGAGACAGGTTACATAACAAATCCCACTGAAGCAGTAAGACTTTTTAATCCTCGGTATCAAAGCCTAATAGCTAAAGGTGTAGCAAATGGAGTTGATAACTATTTTTTAAAGAATTAATACTCTTGTGAGTATTTTTTACCTATCTTATCCATCTCATTTTTAAAAAAATCACACCATTTTTTTAGCTCATTTTTATCAAAGTGAGCCAGATATATATCTACTGTTTTTTTATCGCCCTCTATCTTTGGTAGAGAGGAGAGTTCTAAATCTTTAGGAAGTGCTTGCATTATATCTATGATGTCGTTTTCAGAGCAGTCTGCTTTAAAGCCACAGGAAAATTTATCTGCTTTTTTTTCAAAGAGGTTGTCCAATGCCCATAATACCATGGATTTAGCCATAGATGGAAATCCTGGAGTGAAGAAAAATCTATTTTCAAGATAAAATCCAGGAACTCTATTCACAACATTTTCCAATAGTTTTGCATTTTTTGGTATATCGGCCATCTTGACTCTGTGAGGATATGCTTCATCTTTAAATTCAGTTTTTATAAGAGTTAATGCCTCTTGATTAGTCTCCAAAATTCCATCAGTAAAAGCGTCTGCTGCTACTTTCCTAGTATAGTCATCAGGTGTAGAGCCGATACCTCCAAAGCAAAACATTACGCTTTTTGGGTCTTTTGCTATCATTTGAAAAACTCTTTTCATCAAAGGAGGATTATCATTTATAACAAAACTTGCTTCATGCCTCAAACCTCTCTGTCTTAACGCTTTGTTTAAAAAAGAGAAGTGTTTATCTTCTCTTCTTCCGTTTAAAAGTTCAGTTCCTATAATAACGCTGTAAAAATTGTGACTATCCATAAATCTCTACTTCCATATCTTTTACTATCTCCTCTATCTCTCTCTCACCGTCAATCTCTACTAAAAGATTTTTTGTTTTATAAAAGTCTCTTATCTCTTGCAGTGGTTCGGTATAGATTTTCATACGATTTGTAAAAATCTCCTCTTTGTCGTCAGCCCCACGCGCTCTGCCTAAAACTCTCTGCTTGGCAGTTTTTTCTGAAACATTAACCTCTATCACCTTTTTTAAGTCTATAATCGTGCTATTTTTCAACTCAATTTCCAACTCTGTCATCTGTTCAACCGATCTTGGAAATCCGTCTATGATGATAGTGTCTTTGTCTGAGCTGTTTATCGCTTTAATGATGGTCTCTACGGCAATTTTAACAGGCACTAAATTGCCCGCACTTATCCTTTCATCTATGATTTTTCCTAAACCACTTCCCGATTTTACCTCTTTTCTCAGCAGTTCACCAGTTGAGAAATGGGCGGTTGTATCGGAGTGTTTTTCCGCTATAATCTCAGCATCAGTCGTCTTTCCGCTTCCGGGAGCCCCTATAATCAAAAAGAGAGATTTTTTCATCTTTAAGCTTTTGGTTTCTCTCTTAGCCTTATGCCAAGATCTCTTAATTGTGTATTATCAACTGTGCTTGGTGCACTTGTAAGAAGACACTGTGCTCTTTGTGTCTTTGGAAATGCTATAACATCTCTTATGCTTGCCGAATTTGTTAAAAGCATGATGAGCCTATCTAGTCCGATTGCAAGTCCGCCATGAGGAGGTGCGCCAAATTTTAAAGCATCTAGTAAAAATTCAAACTTTTCGTTTGCTTCCTCTTCGCTTATACCTAAAAGTTTAAACACTTCTTGTTGTATTTCAGGTTTATGTATCCTCATGCTTCCTCCACCTAATTCAACACCGTTTAAGACTATATCATAAGCGATTGATTCCATCTCGTCTATAGGAGCGTTTAAATCTTTTGGCATAGTAAAAGGGTGGTGCAGAGCTTTCACATCGTTTCCATCAATCTCAAACATATCAAAATCAACTACCCATAAAAATTCAAATCTATCTTTTGGGATTATATCCATAAGTTCTGCTAGATAGATTCTAAATCTCCCCATGTAGTCAAGTACGATTTTTTTATCGCCTGCACCGAAGAAGATGACATCGCCCACTTTTAAATCTGACACTTTTATGATCTCTTCCAAATCTTCAGGGCTGAAAAATTTAGTCAAAGGACCTTTTAATCCCTCTTCTTTCATTTGAAAGTATCCGAGTCCTGCTGCTCCAAATTTTCTCACATAATCCTCAAAGCCTTTCATCTGTCTCTTTGAAAATATATTGTCTCCGTTTGGAACTTTTAGAGCTTTTATACGATTATTTTTTTTGTCTTTTGCGATTGAGCTAAAAATCTCATTTGTTGATTTGGCAAATATATCTATAACATCTACAAGAGGCAGATCGTATCTAAGGTCTGGTTTGTCGCTACCGTAAGTCTCCATAGCATCTTTATATCTTAGTCTTTGAAATGGAGTTGAAACTTCATGTCCACAAGCTTTGAACATCTCTTTTATAAGAGCTTCTGTTACTTCGATAACATCATCTTGCGTACAAAAACTCATCTCTAAGTCTATTTGTGTAAATTCAGGTTGTCTATCAGCCCTCAAATCCTCATCTCTGAAACATTTTGCGATTTGAAAATATCTGTCAAATCCAGAACACATCAAAAGTTGTTTGAAGAGTTGAGGAGATTGTGGAAGTGCAAAAAACTCTCCATTGTGAACTCGACTCGGTACTAGATAATCCCTTGCTCCCTCAGGAGTAGATTTTGTAAGTATCGGTGTTTCAACCTCTAAAAAATCCTTGCTGTCAAGCAGGTTTCTAGCTGCTATCGTAGCCTTGCTTCTTAGTTTAAATGTCTCATAAGCCTTTTTATTTCTCAAATCTAGATATCTATACTTGAGTCTTACATCTTCACCGACACTGTTATCACCTATAACAAAAGGTACAGGTTCGCTCGCATTTTCCACTATAAGTTCATCTACTACTATCTCGATTTTACCTGTTTTTAGGTTTGGATTCTCTAGCCCTTCGCCTCTAGCTCTGACTTTTCCTTTGCCTTTTAAGACAAACTCATCTCTAACTTTGTTTGCGATATTGTGAGCTTCAACA
>Ga0256842_1002862_pt1 | contig 11946 bp, 12 predicted proteins | sample 4559240metaG_FD_185973 | JGI IMG/M metagenome (GOLD analysis project Ga0256842, IMG submission 185973) | Hydrothermal vent microbial communities from Guaymas Basin, Mexico - 4559-240 | ecosystem: Environmental > Aquatic > Marine > Hydrothermal vents | place: Mexico: Guaymas Basin | collected...
CTAGCTAAAATATAGCGAGAAAAAAATAGGCAAAGGCCGCAGAAAAAATTAAATCTGCGGCCTTTTTTTTTAATCTAAACCATACTAAACAAACAGGGGGTTAGTTATGAAGAAAAAGGTATTGTTTGGGAGTGTTTTGTGCTTCATCTTTGCAATTATCTGTATGAGCCTACCTATCCAGGTTAAGGCAAAGACTATCCGTCTCACTTATGCCAATTTCCCACCAGCTTCCACATTTCCCTGTGTGCAAATGGAAAGGTGGAAAAAAGAGATAGAAAAAAGAACACACAATAAGGTGCAAATCCTCACATTTCCAGGAGGCACATTACTTGGAGCAAAAAACATGTTCAGAGGGGTAATTCAAGGGCAGGCAGATATTGGATGCCTTTGCATGTCATATCAACCTGGGGTTTTCCCTTTAACAACAGTTATAGGCCTTCCTTTAGGGTTTAAAGACTCCAAAACAGCATCCTTGGTTTTGTGGGAAATTTATAACAAATACAAACCAAAAGAATTCTCAAAAGTAAAAGTAATAACACTTTTTACATCTGCTCCTTCAAATATTATGTCAAAAGTACCTATAAGGAAGTTATCAGACCTAAAAGGTCTTGAGCTCAGGGCCTCTGGTACTGCATCTGAGATTTTAGAACTTCTTGGAGCAACTCCTGTATCCATGCCCATGTCTGAGACACCTGAAGCCCTTGAAAAAGGAATTGTTAAAGGACTCCTTTCATCATTAGAGGTTTTAAAAGATCTAAATTTTGCTTCTTATTGTCCCTATGAGACCATCACCAATTTTCAGGTATATCCATTTGCTGTGGTAATGAACAAAGAGAAATGGGAAAAGCTTCCTCCTGATGTAAAAAAAGCTATTGATGAAATATCAAAAGAACATGCAGCATGGACTGGTGAGTATATGGATAACCACGTAAAAGAAGCAATTCAATATGCAAAAGAAAAATATAATGCAAAGCTATTTTATTTCTCAAAACAAGATATGCAAAAAGCTAATAAATTATTAAAAGAGGTTATACTTAAATGGAAAGAAATGGCTTATAAGGCCAATTTACCTGCAGATGAAATACTCAAAGATGTATATAAATTTAAAAGTAAATATGAACATTAAAACATTGTAAAGGCATAATTGTCATGTCTTTTAAAATTATAGACAAGTTAAATAAATATTTAAATATCGTTGCAGGATGTATGTTAATACTAATGATGTTACTTGCAACGTCAAATATTATATTTAGACTCTTTGGACATCCCATAAAAGGCACATTTGAAATCCTGGGATTTTTAGGTGCTATTGTTTGTAGTCTGTCTCTCCTTGAAACTGAACAAAAAGGGGGACATATAACAATAGGACTTTTATATGAAAAACTACCTAACAAAATAAAACCATATCTGAATTTTGTAACATTGATTTTATCTATCAGTTTTTTATCTCTTATTTGTTATAAACTATTTCAACTGGGATTTTCAATAAAGGAATATGGAGAGTTATCTGAAACTCTCCATATTCCTTATTATCCAATTATATTTATTTGCGCATTTGGAGTATTATTTTTAATAATTTTTATGTTATTTAATTTTTTAAAAAACAAAAAATAGGGGTAGCTTTTTTTAATGTATTTGTCTCATTAGCTAAAAATCATTTGGAAGGGGTCCATGGATTTTACATCAATTGGGATTGCAGGAATCTTAGTTTTATTAATTATCATGTTCTTTTTGAAAATACCTGTTGGCTTTGCCATGGGTATAGTTGGCTTTTTAGGTTTTTGGATATGTATTAATTTTAATGCAGCCCTGGGCATGATAGGAGAAGAGACGTGGAAAGTGCTTTCTTCTTATGGGCTGACTGTTATCCCACTTTTTATACTTATGGGTCAGATATGTTTTTATTCAGGAGTAAATAAAAGGATGTATAGATGGGCTAATGTCATCCTTGGAGAGATCAAAGGCGGGTTGGCCATGGCAACGATCGTTGCTTGTGCTGGATTTTCTGCAATATGTGGATCAAATACAGCAACAGCTGCTACCATGGCCACAGTGGCCTTGCCTGAGATGAAAAAATATGGCTATGACCCGGCATTTAGTGCAGGAGTTGTGGCAACTGGCGCCACCCTGGGTGTGCTTATTCCCCCTAGTGTTGTGCTCATAATAATTGGTCTCCAGACAGGACAATCAATAAGGGACCTATTTTTAGGCTCAGTTATCCCTGGACTTTTGCTTACATTTGGATTTCTTATTGGTATCTTAATAATCTGCCAGATGCTTCCCTCCCTTGTCCCAGGCGGGAGTCCTACATCTTTAAAAGACAAAATCAAGGCGATATTTGGTTTCTGGGAAGTGTTTTTACTTTTTGCCCTTGTGATAGGGGGATTATCATTTGGAATATTTACCCCTAGCGAGGCTGGAGCAGCTGGAACTTTTTTGGCATTAATAATTAGCCTTTTTAGAAAAAATCTTGGATTTAAAGAATTATTTAACGCTATTTATGATACTTTAAAAATTTCATGTATGATTTATGTAATTATACTTGGTGCTGTGATATTTGGAAGATTTTTAACTATTACAAGGATTCCCTATGATACTGCATCTTATGTAACATCCTTAAACTTGCCAAGTTGGATTATTATGGGACTCGTTTTTTTGATATATTTAATTGGTGGCGCTATAATGGATGCATTGGCACTTCTCCTTATAACTATTCCTATATTTTTTCCAGTGGCAAAATCTCTAGGTTACGATCCAATATGGTTTGGCGTATGGATTACCCTTATCACCACTATGGGAGCTGTTACACCTCCTGTAGGAATAAATGTCTTTATTGTAGCTGCTATGGATAAAGAATTAAATTTAGCTAAAGTTATTAAAGGAGTTATTGTATTTTTACCTATTTTTATAATAATAATATTTTTGTTACTAGCCTTTCCCAAATTGGTTATATGGCTACCCTCTTTTATAACTTAGTCCATTAAGTATTTTTTATCGACTAGAATACAAATAAAACAGGGAGTCTTTTTAAAGGCTCCCTGTCTTTTAACAAAGCATATATTACTTTTTATATCCCAAAGGAAGCTGTGTAAACCTTCCTCCATATATAATAGGATCTCCTTTATATCCAAGTGCCTTGAAATTAATGTAATCAGTTTGTCCTATTAATTTTTGTACATCTCTTCCTTTCATATGCAAGTATTTAAAATCAATTCCTTTAAAAGCTAATTTTTTAAATTCTACATTTCTATTATCTTGATGACATCTATTACATGTCCTTTTTCCCCTTAGGCTTTCATGACATTGAACGCACGACAAAGCATACTCTTTAGGCATTACTTCATGTTCAATCCTCCAATACATCCTGGTTCCTACCCATATATATTTTCCACTATATTTTAATCCTGCCTTTTTCATCCCTTCTTTAAAACTCTTTTGCCAGTCAAAACTTTTCCAATATGCACTTTTGTCTTCTTTATTGTATGGGAATAAATGGGGAATAAGTAAATATCTATATTTGGCATCTGCTGCTTGAATTCCCTTCATCACCTTAAAAGGGGTTATTTTAGACATGGGATCTTTTATTGATCCTATTGGTTCAACAATATTAGTAAAAACTAACTTCTGTTTTTGCTCATAGGTAAGAGATTCGTGAGCACCAAATCCCCTGGCCTTTGGATTTATTTTATCCCCTATAAACATCCTTTTAACGTAACCATTAAACCATTTATAAACAGGTTTTGCTGACTCCTTCCAGCGAAAACTTCCTTTTTTAAAGTGATATGTTGGTTTACCATATTTACCTTTTTCTATCCCTCTTTTTTTGTCTCCAGCAGTAGACCAATCCCACCATACCTTGGTTGGTACACACTTGGCGTAAATAGGAGAATGACATGTATTGCAATCTATAGTTTCACAATGTTTGTTTAAATGATAGTTTAATAAACTATTACGATAATGGGGAGTATTAGAATGACAATCCTCACACGTAATAACACCTTCAACCACAGGAGAAGACATGCTTCTTCCAGGAATCTTATGATTTTTAGCTTTATGGCAATCAATACATTCAAATCCATAGCCACCCATATGTACATCACACATTCTACTTGGCCAATATAGAGCAGAATTTAAATCTGCATGTTTAACTGCATTTCCACCTCCACCACAAAAATGACAATTACCACAATTTTTTCTAGTAGGATGTCCTACATGTTGAGCAACATAAGTTAAATCAACATGTTTGTCTGGCATTCCAGCCTTAGGAGGGGCTTTTTTATAACTTCCAGTTTGGTCATGACATATTAAACAATCTATTTTTGTCATATCTGAAAAATTAAAAGAAGAATCTTTCCATCCATATCCTGCATGACAACTTGTGCAACGAGCCTCGTTGCTAATTATGGATATTCAGTCATTATTTATAGCATCTGTTCCTTTCCCATGTTTTATACACGTAAGATGATTTACTGTATAAGAAGAAGGTCCTCTCCATAACCAATGTGCAGATGTTAACATCTCCTGACCTGCATTTTTATGACAGCATAAACACTCTTGAGTGACCTGAGTAGGTGTAGGATTTTTGGGTAGATTCACAAATTCCCTATGATCTGGCACATTTTTTAAATGACAATCTGTACACCCTGTAGGACCTTTTTGCCTTTGCTTGTGACATCCAATACACCTTTGATGATATGCAGCTTTTAACCCTATTCTCCCTGCATGTTCTGAAGTAGAGTCATCCTGATGACATGCCCTACATGGAAGTATTTTATTGGGTGAGTTTTTTGGACTATAATGGTGGCATATGACACAATTTTCATTTAAAATTTTTGCATGAGTTCCATGCATAAACCTTACTGGACCATATATATCTTCTGTGTTCACAAAAGGACTTTGCAGAACTATATAACTAGATTTTATGTTTTTTATTCCTATACCTAAATTTCTAAATCTCATTTGTCTTAAAATTATATCCTCTTTAAATACATCTTTTACAAATTTATATTTTTTTTGAGCTAATTTTAAAGCTTTTATGTGATCCTTAGGTGCCCATGTTGATGGTCTCGGGTGATAATCTCTTCGTATTTTTTTAGTTATATCAGAAAAGCTGTAAGAATTATTAACAATAAGACATAACATTGTTAGTAAAAATATAATTTTTTTCATTTTCTACCTCCTTTTTTGGAGCAGAAATTACAAACAAAAATATCCAAACACACGAAAAAATATAGCACAGACAAATAAACAGGTTACCAATTTTTCTTTTGTATATATAGATTAAATGTAATCTCCTCCAAAAGTCAAGACAGATCTTTAAAAAATTAAAATAAGGTTTACTCTCTTAAGCTAATATATAATTTGCTTTTCCCATAATATATAATAATTTTTGTTATTAGGTTTTCTTAGAAGGAGGGTTTTAACTCACCTAAAAAATTTAATGAAGGAGTGTCAAATCGTGGCCATTGAGCACCTCACAACAAAGCGAGGTGCTCATCAAGATATAGGATTTTTGCCTATTTCCTAAACAAATAAAATATAAAACTTAAGATTATACTAGCAAGAAGACAACTTACCCAGGGAAAATAGAATTTAAATCCTGGTTTATCTATATAAATATCGCCTGGAAGTCTTCCCAAAGGAAATTTTGAGGTAGGAATCTTTGGAAAAATCATAACTATTATGCCAATTATTATGAGAAATATACCAATCTGAATAAGTAATTTCCCAATCTCATTCATATTCCATACCTCAAGCCTTGTTTGGTAAAATCGCTCTATTATTTTAATTTTGCACTCTTGATTCTGTCCATGGCCTTTTTTACATTTTCCTTAAAATTAAAAGCACTGAGTCTAATATATCCCTCACCACATCTTCCAAAGCCTGAACCTGGTGTGCATACAACTCCACATTTTTTCAAAATTAAATCAAAAAGATCCCATGAATTCATCTCTCCTTTAACCCACACATATGGAGAATTCTCCCCTCCAACACAAATAAAACCAGCCTCTTTCATAGCTGATTTTATGATCTTTGCATTTTCCAGGTAATAATCTCTAAGTTCTTTTACCTGCTTTTTACCTTCCTCAGAATAAATAGCCTCTGCTCCCCTCTGAACTATATAAGATACGCCATTAAACTTAGTTGACTGACGTCTTAGCCAAAGCTCATGCAGACTTATTTTTTCTCCACCCTTTGTATAACCAAAACATTTCTTTGGCACAACAGTATATGCGCATCTAACACCAGTAAAACCAGCTGTCTTTGAAAAACTCCTAAATTCAACTGCAACTTCCTTTGCCCCCTCAACTTCATAAATAGAATGAGGGATATTGGGATCAGTTATAAAGGCTTCATAGGCTGCATCATACAAAATAATGGCTTTATTTTCCCTTGCATAATCTATCCATTTTTTTAATTCTTCCTTTGTAATAGTAGCTCCTGTAGGATTATTTGGAAAGCATAAATAGATAAGATCCACCTTTTCATTAGGAAGATCAGGAATAAAATTGTTTTCATAAATGCAATCTAAATATTTTATATTGCTGTAACGACCATCTATTAAATCACCAGACCTACCAGCCATAACATTTGTATCTAAATACACTGGATACACAGGATCAGGAATAGCCACCTTTGCATCATTTGAAAAGAGCTCTTGAAAATTACCAGTATCGCATTTTGCCCCATCGCTTACAAATATTTCATCTTTGGAAATATCAATCCCTCTATCATTAAAATCAAATTTAGCTATTTTTTCACGCAAAAACTCATATCCCTGTTCAGGGCCATATCCCCTAAAAGTAGATGGATCACCCATCTCCTCAACGGCCTTTTTCATAGCGTCTATGCATACTTGAGGAAGAGGCAAAGTAACATCTCCAATGCCCATTTTTATGATCTCTATATCTGGATTTTCCTTTTGAAATTCCTCTACCCTCTTTGCAATTTCAACAAACAAATAAGATTTTTGAAGTTTTAGAAAATTTTCATTCACAAATGCCATGAGAGATTACTCCTTTTTTATCCCTTTTGTACCTTTTTGAAATCATTTAAGAATTTCTCAAGACCAATATCCGTAAGTGGGTGGGCGGCAAGCTTTTTGATTACCTTAAATGGGATCGTTGCTATATGGGCTCCATAGAGTGCTGCCTGTCTTACATGTTCTGGATGTCTTATGCTTGCCACTATAATTTCGGTTTTAAAGTCGTAATTTTTATACACCTGGACTATTTCTCGAACCAACTCCATACCCTTTTCGCCTATATCATCTAATCTTCCAACAAAAGGGCTTACATAAGAGGCCCCAATTTTTCCAACTAACAGAGCTTGATTTAAAGAAAAGACTAAAGTCACATTTGTAGGTATACCTTCTTTTTCCAAAAAATATGAGGCCTTAATTCCTTCTTCTGTCATTGGTATTTTAACAACCACATTCGGCCCAAATTTTACAAGTTCCCTTGCCTCATTAACCATGCCCTCAAAATCAGTTGAAAGCACTTCCAAGCTAACAGGTCCATCTACTAGCTCGCAGATCTTTTTTGCAATTTCATTAACATCTCCACCCTCTTTTGCCATAAGTGATGGATTTGTTGTAACTCCGTCAATGAGCCCCATTTTTTTTGCTTCTTCAATTTCCTTAATATTTGCCGTATCAATAAAAAACTTCATGTCAATACCCCCTTTTTTTGTAATTCATGATTCCTAGTAGTATTATTTAATCACTAATCACTGTTCACGGTTATTGGTGTATTGGTATATTGGTTATTGGTGTATTGGTTCACTCCTTTTCCTAATCAAGAATCACGTCCACCCATCCACTCATCAACCCCTCTTCCTGTTCCCTAATCACGAATCACCAATCACGAATCTCGGTTCCATAAAACGACCTGTTAAGGTAGTTTCATAACCTCCAAGGGCCTGAATCTTGGCCTTAAAAGAATCACTGGAAATTATTTTTAAAAGTGCTTTTATTTTTGGATCTTCTAAAAACTCTTTTAAAATAACCAGGTCATATCTTTCCCTAGCAACTTCTATAAAGTCAAGCCCCAATGCCTTGGCAGCTGCATAAATTCCCATTCCTACGTCAGCTGTGCCTGATAACACATTCACCCCAATCTCCATATGGGTAAACTCTTCCCTATCATAACCATTTATATCTTTAGGTGATATATTATTTTTTTTCAGTAAATCATCAAACAATATCCTAGTTCCAGAACCTCTTTGTCTATTTACAAAAACCACATCTTTTCTAATTAAATCCTTTACATCAAAAATCCCTTTGGGGTTTCCTTTTTTGACCATAAATCCCTGATGTCTAATTGCCAGATTAACCACTGCAACTTCTTTGTCTGGTATATATTTTTTTATAAAAGGGAAATTATAGTCTCCAGATTCTGGGTCATATAAATGGGATCCAGCAAAGTGACATGAGCCTCTATTTAAGGCGACCAGTCCACCCACACTGCCCACATGGGACGAAGATAGCCTTATTGGATTGTCCAGTTTCATTAGTTCATTTTTAATGAGATCTAAGATATTGTCATGACTTCCAACACACATAAGGGTATTTTCTATTAAGCTTAAATCAACCAAAAGTTCTGCCTCCACAATTGAGCCTTCTTTTATTCCTTCTACATTTTCTGGTATCTCAATAATACCCTGGGCATTAACTAAGGTTGTGATCTGACTTGCTCCCCTTTTCAGGGGATTTGCAACATATCTTTTTCCCACCCGAGCAATGGCGACCCTGATAAATTCTGTTTGCCCTAATTTTGATGGAAGTCTCCTGTTTAACATGACCTGTATTTTGGGCCTGGTCTCCATGGGTCGGGATACAATATGATATATCAATGGCTTTAGGAGTTTTTCAAAACAAATAACAGAACTTACAGGATATCCTGGTGCACCTACCATTAATTTTTTATACTTGCGGCTAAATCCAAGGATACTAGGCTTTCCTGGCATTGCAGATATACCATGGACAATTACCTCTCCAAACCTCTCCATTGCCCGCCTAGAATAATCCTTATCTCCTGCAGATGACCCTGCCCCTATAACTACAATATGTGAATCTGATTCTAGTTCCCTATATAGGGCCTCACAAATTTTATCTAAATCATCCTCAACTGGCGGGATCCTCTTCACAATACATCCCCACTTTTCTGCCATTGCCTTAAGCATCATTGAGTTGCTCTCAATAACCTGTCCTATAGCTGGCTTAGGCCTAAGTTCAAAGTCCAATACCTCATCTCCAGTTGGTATAATGGATATCTTCACTTTTTCTTTAACAAAGACCTCATAAATTCCACCAGATAAAAGTGCTCCAATATCATAGGGAGTAATCTGATGGTTTTGGGGGATTATCATCTCAGTTGCAACAATATCTTCACCAATTTTCCTCACATGTTGATAAGGATAAGCAGCTTTTTCAATGGATACATATTCATCGTCAATTTTTTGGACATATTCTATCATTATGACTGCGTCAAAGCCTCTGGGAATTGGATCTCCTGTATTTACATATAAAAAATCTTTGCCTTTTTTAAGTTTTATGGGATTTCCTTCTCTGGCCCCAAAGGTATCTTTGGCCCTAACACAAATCCCATCCATAGCTGCACTGTGAAATGTGGGAGAAGAGTATTTTGCATAAACAGGCCGTGAAGTGATTCTACCAAGTGCCATATGAGTTGGGACAACCTCTTCTTTTAGTTGAATATCTAAAACTTTCTTGATATTAAAAATTGCCTCTGGTATGGAAATTGTATTTAAATATATAGAACGTTTGTCTCTCATAGAAGCCTTCCTTAGCTATTTTTTGAAAGGCAAAGGTAATCATTGTTGGGAGTATTGGCAAGAAAATCTTATTGGCAAGAGAATTTCTTTGGATAAAAAATGGCAAAATTTCAATTTAAACTTCAGCGCATACTTGATTATAGAAAACAAATTGAAGAACAGGCAAAAATGCGCCTGGCAAAGATACTTTCTTTAATATCTCAAAAAAAAGAGCAGATAAAGCAATGTGAGCGGGAACTTGAACAAATTTCAAAAGTGATTTCAATGGGTAACTTGTCTGAACATAGTCTCTGGTTATATAAAGAATCTGAAAAAAATATTTTACTCTATATTGACCAATTAAAAAAAGAGTTAAAAGACCTCTCTCAAAAAGCAGAAGTTTTAAGGCAAGATCTTATCTTAAAAACCATTGAAAGGAAAAAATTGGAAAAATTAAAACAAAAAGACTATGAAAGGTTTATTTATGAAGAACAAAAAAGAGAACAAAAAGAAATTGATGAAATTTCCACACTTAGATATGAAAAATCTTTTAATTAGTGCGGTAACATCAATTATTATAATCTCTTTGGTTAAGACCTCTTATTTATTATATAATCTTTCCATAGAAATTATTCCAAAACCACAAAAAAGCAAAATTATACAAGGTCCTGTTTCACAAAAAGAGCATGCTCCAACTAAAGTTTTTACTGTGGAATCTGCCCAGGCAGCAGAACCAAAAAATGCTGATATCCCAAAGCCTTCAGACAAACTTTTGGCAAAGCAGTGGGAAAAATTAAGGGCAAAAGAAGAGGAATTAAAAAGAAAGGAGCAAGAACTAAAAAGATTGGAGAAAAAAATAGAGGAAAAACTGCGAGAACAAAAGGAGCTTGCACAAAAATTAGAACAATTAATAAACAAGGCAGAAGTTTTAAAAAACAAAAAGATCAAACATCTTGTACAGGTCTATTCTAACATGGAGCCTGCAAGGGCTGCAAAGGTCTTAGAGACGCTTGACAAACAACTTGCTGTCAAAATAATGGCGGGTATGAAAGGTAGAATCGCTGGGGAGATCTTAACCAATATGGACCCCAAAAAAGCAGCAGAACTCTCTGAAGCATTAACAAAATTCCAGACCCCTTTTGGTAAGTAGTTTTTCCTATGTTAAGATTAAAATTAAAGATTTCTTACATAGGGACCAACTTTGCTGGGTGGCAAATACAACCAGATCAGAGAACAGTTCAAGGTTGCTTGGAAGATGTTTTTTTAAAAATAGTGGGAAAGAGACTCATAGTTTATGGGGCAGGGAGGACAGATTCAGGTGTCCATGCCCTTGGCCAGGTGGCACATGTTGACATACCAGAAAATAAAAAAAATATCCCCTGGCAAAAGGCATTAAATAGCCTCCTGCCAAAGGATATTTCAATTATAGAAGCAAGATATGTGAATGAGAAATTCCATGCAAGGTATAGTGCAAAGGCAAAGATATATTCATATACCCTGTGGACAAATTCTGATTTTATATATCCAATGAGGTCACCCTTTTGCTGGAAAATAGGTAAAGTTGATATAAAGCTTATGTTAAAAGCTGCAAAATACCTTGAGGGTGAAAGGGATTTTAGTTGTTTCCAAAATAAGGGATCAAATGTGAAAAACACAACAAGAAAAATATTTAAGATATTTTGCGCACCAGGACTATACCAGTATGAGAGAGTATTTTATTTTATTGGAAATGGCTTTTTAAAACAAATGGTTAGGAATATAATGGGTTGTTTGGTGAGAATAGGGAAAAAAAAGATGTCATTAGATGAATTTTTAACCCTTATAAATCAAAAGGACAGGACCCTCCTTCCAATGACTGCCCCAGCCCACGGTTTGTGCCTTGAGGATGTTGTGTATTAATCATATAACTAAATCCTTTTCATTTCTCTTTATCCATCCTCCTATATAGCCAGTGCTAGTGATAAGATAGAAGAAGATATAAAAGAAGCAATAAAATAAATAGGAAAGGGGGCAGATATTATGCCAAAACTTGCAGAAAAATGGATAGAACAAGGACGTATGGAAGGTCGCATGGAAGGCATGATTTTAGAGGCCCAAGAAATGGTTCTCGAGGCTTTAATAGAGAGATTTGGACTTATTAAGCCAGATTTAGCTGTTAAAATTAAAGGAATT
>Ga0256842_1002863_pt1 | contig 11945 bp, 4 predicted proteins | sample 4559240metaG_FD_185973 | JGI IMG/M metagenome (GOLD analysis project Ga0256842, IMG submission 185973) | Hydrothermal vent microbial communities from Guaymas Basin, Mexico - 4559-240 | ecosystem: Environmental > Aquatic > Marine > Hydrothermal vents | place: Mexico: Guaymas Basin | collected...
CAGGATATTGATTGTTTAGCAGTTTTAAAAGTCTTTCTGGGGTAATCCACATGTCAAACTCAATAAACTCGCAAAAATAGCAAAATACATCTGAATTGTAATACAAATTCACATAAATCAAATCCCATGCTAAAAATTTATTAACTTTATAAATCAGAGAAATATCCTTTCCCATATCTGTGAGTGTTTTTCTATTAGGGTCAAATAGATCTGCTTTTATTAGCCATTTTCTCAAAGCATAAATCTGAACCGGACCCAGATCATTATTATCCAGCCACTCTGGTCCCTCAGCCAAAAAAGATGATAACCATTTATCTCTTAAGCCGAAACCATAGTGGGTTTCAAATGTAGTTCCTTTATTCATTAATCCTTTCAGTATAAATGTTTATTATGTCTAATGATGATAAATCTGCCCGTAAAAATATGTTGTCTAAGTCAGCATTCAAATCAACTCTTAAAATTCTATCCCTATCTTCCTGTAGTCCTCTTAAGATTTTTTCCAATTTTTCCCTGGAAATGCCAAATATCTTATAAGGTCCTCCATTAAACTCACTGGAATACAACTCAGATACAGTAAAGTCTTTTCTGCCAATATTTTCAGCGGCCTTATACAAACTGTAGGCTACTGCAAATGGATGAATATCATCTGAACCAGATTTATATATATTTTTAACAGTTTTTCCTTTTTTTTCAATTTTTACAATCCCTAATTTACTGTTGATGGGAGAATTATCAAACATGTTAATAATTGCATCAATAGGATTTTTAAGGGTATTTTTATTCAATTTTGGAAAAGAACTTGTAATATCATCTCTCATATTTTTTTTTGTAAAAACTTCATTGAACTTATAAAAATTAAAAAACCAATTAACTATTAGAGAATTATAATATAGGTTGATTAGTATTATGTTCCAAACAAACAATTTATCTTTTTTATGAATCACAGATAATAATTTTCCTGTTTTGGTGATATTTATACTTTTATTTTTTTCCAACAATTCTGCTTCTACTAACCAATTAATGACAGCTGGTATCTGTTTGGGACCTAAATTATTATTTTTAATCCATTCAGTTCCTTTTTCTAAAAAAGAATTTAACCATACTTCCCTTAAACCAAAAGAGGAATATTTATCTATTCCAGAGGTTCTTCTTTTCATAGTTTTTCCTCCTATGTAGTCATGTATTGATTTTGCTACCAAGCATCCTTTTTCTGTTATATTAATACAATTATAACAGTGAATGCATTTATTTAAATCAACTGAAACTTTTGGATATGTTTTTAAAGCATCCATGGGACACTCTATTTCACAGCCTGAACAATGTACACAGTATAAGGTTTTATATAGGACTTTTTTTATTTTGCTATAATTTTCAATGTTGTAATCAAAATTGGGAAATATTATTGATGTCCTATTTTTATCCTTTTTTTTGATATAGTTAAATTTATATATTAGATTGGACTTTGAATTTTTTAAGTAAACAAAGTACATGTGATTTTTTTCTTTATCAGAGTAATCTATATTTCCTAGTACTTTAATCCATTCAAGGAAGTTTTCTTTTGCATTTATTAAGGAGATTTCTAACTTCTCTGGGGCTTCAACAATCGATACTTTAGGATCTTTATCTAAATATTTTCCTCCAGCTCTTTTCTTCCAAAAACCTTCTACTAAGTATTTTTCAACTTCTGTTTTTTTAAATCCTAAATTTAATGCAAAATCTTTTAGAAAATTAACGTATGCGTAGATGTTTGAATCTATTTCCAATAGTATATACTCACTCCATTCTGAAGCAAAAGGACATATTGAACACCCCACCCTATTTAATCCATTTCTATAACCATTATTAACAATTAATTTTCTTTGTAATATATAAAGCCAAATTTCAGCTTTATTCCATTTTAAAATTGGTCGAGAATTTACCAAATTAAAATGTTTTACTCCTTCAGCAATTCTGTCATAATTTGCTCTCTGGTTACTTTCATCTGCTCTTACACCGTCAAAAACAACTATTTTATTTTTCTTTTTTGAGTCAGAAGTTATATTTTTAATGAGTTTATAAAATGGGGCTGTTTTTGCTACAGTACAACACCACCTATGTATTCTGCTTGGAGGACCAAATTCTTTCCAGAATTCTATTGCTGGTTTTGGGGGGGTTGCGATTAAAAACTTCAATCCGGGATATTTATTTTTATATAACCTTTTGGTTTCTTCAACACTTTCATACGTATAAGAAATTTCCATGGTGGTATCTGAAAATATCACTACCAATTCATCAGGGGGAATTATACGTGTTACAAGATCAAGTATTACCTGTGAATCCTTCCCGCCGCTGAAAGCAACAGAAAAAATAGCTCCCTCTTTTTTATACTTTTTATAAACATTGAAGATAAAATCCAGAGCCTCATTTTCAAGTTTTGAAAGATGTAGTTTGTTTTTTGCAACAATTAAATCTATATCTATGGGAGACAGTTTTAAATTTATTCCTTCTTCTGTTAATACAATTTGAGGAGCATTAAAGATATTTCCCCCCTTTGCCCTCGCGACAAGTCTTCCCCTGTAATAATACCCACGTCCTATAGCCCACAATAAGGGTTCTTTAGATTCTGGATAATTCCAGTATTTATCAAACCCAAGTAAATTCAGTTCCTCATGAAAAACCGGTCTTGGAGGAGAAATCCTTTCTTTATTACTAACATCGCTTGAAAGTAAAACTCCATTATTTTCACTATCCCATTTAACATAAAACATAACGTTAATTGTCCTTTAACACATAAAAATTTCCCACTTTGTCAACATTTTGAGTTCTATCCAAAATATTATAAATATAATAGGGAGAAACATCCATATCTTTTGTCAAATTTTTGTATACAGAAATTATTTCTTCCATAGTGGCTTTGTTGTGTAATTTTTTTAAAATGTGTAAAATGATATCCAGAACAGACCCAAAATTGTATTTATCTTCGAAATCTTTAATTGATACCAATCTCTCAGATAAAACTCTAAATTTTTCATTTCTCTTTAATATTGAACTTAATACATACCTATTTATTTCTTTGCTAAAAGAATAACCGTAAATTAAAACCTTTTCAATATAACTAAGTCCCAGAGGAAAACCGTTGCTAATGGATGATTCAAAAGATATTTTAACAATAAATTTTACATCTTCACTGGATATTCCCAATTTATTCATTGTAAAGAATCTCTTCCTATCTACCTTTACTATTTCCTGAATTTTATAAAAATATTTAAGAAACTGTGGAAAGGAAATATGGTGTTTCTCTTTAAAAACATTATAAAAATCTTTTGTATCTATGGGTGAACTAATATTTTCAAAAATGTTCAATATAACTTCTTCATAGTTAACTTCCACTTCAACATTAGAAAAACTTGATGCAACAAGTAATTTTTTGCCAAATAAAAATCTATTTTTTCCATATAACTCCAATAATCCCTTTAAGGCGTGATGGGTTATTGCATTGGGAACTTCAATATTTTCTTTTATTCTTTTCAATAACTCACTGGAACTAAACCACTTTTGATTTTTAAGTAAAAAAAAATGACATTCATCCACCACCTTTTTTGCTATAGATTCTCCACCTACATCTGCCATGAAAAATTCTGTTAATTGAAATTTCTTTGGACCAATCAATATACATTTGTCGCTTCTATATAAGATGGATTCTATATTGTGTTCGCTTAGTCCTTCTCCTGTTATATTCTCATAAATTCTTTTCAACACTTTGATTTCAACAGGTCGTCTTAACTTTTTCATTATTAATTCCAATTTTTGAACCTTTTTCATTTTTTTGTAGTGTAAAATTTCATTAATGTTATGGTCTATTACAGCACCTTTTTTAGTTAACAGAAACTTTAAAAAGGCTGTGGGTATCTTTGACTCCACAAATCTTTTTTCAACTTCATATAGAGATATGGGAATTCCCATCTCGTATAGAATTTCTTCTCCTTTTATTTCCAAATCCTTTATTTCATCAGGTAACAGATCATAACAGAAAACATCTCCACTCAAATTTTCTGCTAATTTTAATTTAACCAACAACCTTTTTAAAATTTCTATGCAATTCAGGTTTTCTTTATTTTCTATTAAAAAGACTTTTTCTCCAAAAGTTTCAACATAATCAATTAGATTGGGCAATAAAGATTTTTTGAGTTTTGTCAATATTTTTGATTCTATTTGTCTAACCCTTTCCCTTGATATTAGTGAAATCAATGGAGCAATTTCCATAAAAGTTTTATTAAATAAAAACCTATGGATGAAGACAATTTTTTCCTTCTTATCTAAATTTTGAACAAAATCATTTATATTCTCACACACGTGATAAACAGTTGTTTTTTCCTCATATCCATTTTTTTCAAGCGTAGCTTCCTTAAACCTTAAAAGTTCATCTCTATTAATGTAAAGAAGTTTAATTGTGTTTAGTAAAAATCTAATTTTATTAATTTTTTTTCTTCCAATTCCCCTCTGTTCCTTTAAAAGAATCAATTTTAAATTTATAAGATCTTCCACTGTTTTTATTTTTAAGTTCTTAAAAACCTTAATGAAAAAATTCGGTAAAAATTGAAAAATTTTCAGTTCTTCTATTTTTTTTTGAAATGAAAACTGAGGTAAATTTTCTAAAATGTAATAAAACAAATATAAAATATTTATCTCTTCCTCTTTAAGTTTTGCTATATATTCTCTCCTAATGTATTTTTCATAATTTATTAATTTCCTCAAAGTGGTAATTCCTATTAGTTCCAATCTCTTTACCAGATTGAGTGAAAAAACAGAGACAAAAAAATGTAGATCCAAGAACAATAAATTATTAATTTTTCCCACATAAAAAATATCTGCATTCTCGTTGTTAAATAAATAGTCAGCCCATAATATCTTCCTCAACAGAGATTGAAGGTTTTCTATTTCTTTTTTAATCTTCTTTTTACAACTTTTTTTGTTTGTTAATTCATTTAAATCCGCTATCAAAAGTTTTTCAACTTTTAAAGATTTAACCTTTTTAAGAAATTCAATGCTCCCATTGCTTATAAAAAAGTATGGATGAGAGGAAAAGAGATTTTTTACAAATTCAGGTTCTAATTCTTCTCCTGATTCAATGAATTTTTCTGTTAAACACTTAAAAAAATTCTCCCTGAAAATTTTTTTCTCTCTGGATGGCAGTAGATGAAATTCCTCCGGGTCCATGTTTTCAACTACTCTAATTACATCTTCGGTGCAGTTTTTAAAATAAAATTTCATATATCTTTTTCAGTATTTCCACGTCTTCAATAAGTTTTTTTATTAACATTTTAAGTTCATTTTCGTTCATACTTTCAATTTTTTTCTCAATTTCATTTAATAATTTTTCTTCTGGTAAAAAACTACTATTAAAATAGGTGTTTTTATCAACTATGTGAAATTTCAGATTGTTAGATTTTTCCTCTGTTTTATCTTCTATTTTCTCCTCCAACTCTTCTTTGTCGTAAGCTTTTTCTGTGAAATCAGTTTTAACTTTTCCTCCAAATTTTAAGTACAACTTCTCTTCATTTTTTCTCTTTTCAAGATAGTCAAAAAAATATTTTACTAAATTTACCATTTTTTCTTCATTAATGGGATTTGCCTCCATGTCAAACAATTTGTTAACATATTTTTTTAAAGCGAATGATATTATTCCGTAGTAAGGCATAATTGGATAAACACCATAAGGTGGAGATTTTAAAAATAGTAGTTCTTTCCCCAAATTGAAACTTTCTTTTTCTTTATTTTCAGACAATTTCCTGTCAATAGCATCTACAATATGAACTAACACATGATCAATTCCTCTTTTAATATTAAAATATTCATCTATAGCAAACCCATTTTCGTTGGTATAAAAAAATTTTCCTGCTGTTATCGTTCTTCTATCTTTTTTGTTGAGTTTTTCTTCATAATCACTTCTGGTTTGAGAGGAAATAACTATTTCAATTAAGTTCTTATTATTTTTCCAGACATTTACATTTGTTTTCAAAATATCAATATTTTCAATCCCATATTTAAAGATTTCACCTGCAATGTTATTCTGAATGAATTCAGATAAATTACCAAAAAGCATTTTTTTTCTGACACCTCTAAAAAGCAGTTCGACTTCTCTTTCTGTAATTTGCATCACATACTTATCCAGAATTTCATTTGCATACTGGTCATTTAGATTTCTCTCTTCAATATAGTTGTGGTTTTGAGCAACTATAGATTTTGCTTTAAAATCTAAGTACCTTTTAAATTCAGTGTAATTAAAAATGTGGCTTGAGATCAAAAATATAATATCTTTGTAATCATTTTCCTTAACGACATTTCCAGCTATTGATTTTAATTTTTCAATTACCTGCATTCCATTTCTTTTAAGGGCAAAGGTGTTGCAATCCAACTCATCCATGGGAAGAAAGAACACAACCTTTAATGTGTAATTTTTTTTAAAGAGTCTTTTAATATTAATCTTTAAGTCAATTTCCTTAAGATTGTTATTTGCGCCTAAAATGTTTATCTCAGATTCCCTGAAAATTCCCTGTTTCAACTCATTAGAAAGATTATTTTTATGTATTTGCCCTAAGATGTCAACAACACTCACTATGGAGTAACACTTCCGTCTTTTTTCTTCAAGTATCTCTTTTGCTGGTAAAATCCCACCTGTGATTTGAAAAATATCCTCTGGATTTTTGCTTATGACACCGTTTTCATCTATATATTTAAGTATTTCTTCTACTTCATCTTCACTTAAAATCCCTTTATAAATGTTTTTTATGTTTTTGTCAGAGGGAAGCAATAAAGAAAGATCATCGGTCTGGATTAAATCAGATAAAATATTTAATAGCAAAATTGTTTTAAATACTTTTAAATGTCTTTCATTAGGAAAACTTTTACAATAGCGTTGATACTTATTTACAATACCGGTGATTTGATCATTGTTGATTTCTTTGAAGACTTCGTAAAAAAAATCCCATAAATGGTCTACCGTTAAGAAATATTCACCGGATTCAACCTTAGGATAGTCATTGAGAAATTTAATAAAACCCTTTTCCTTGTTATTCAAAAAGAAAAATATACTTCTTTCAGAGGAACCAATATACTTTGCTATAAAAGTCATTAAAAACCCAGTATAGGGATGAATGGGGAAAAGATTTACAATCTCCTCTTTTGCTGTGCTATCTTCATTTTCAGATATAATATCAATCAAACTTTCTATTTGCTTCAATTTTCTTTCTTTTAAACTTTCAAACTCATCTGATTCCTTTTTTACCATACTTGAGTTAATTAGATGATATGTGGTGATGGTTTCCATTGAGTATTCTTTCACTTTAAATCTGTCCAAAATCTTTTTTACATCATCCTCTGGTAAATTAGTGTAATATGGTTTTCTGTGGCTAATAATAAAAAGAAAAATGTTATTGTGTTCTGACAGTTCAGCAATGTTTTGAATATGAGTTAATAAAAGTTTACTTTCTTTTAATTCCAATATTCCTGTAAACTCGTCCCAGTAAATAACTATTCCACTGGCAATATTTTTCCGTTCTAATTCTTCCTGTAATTCTATTAGCCATTGGGAAATATCAGGGATATTTAGAGAAATATTATTTCTCAAAAAAAAATTCTCAAGTGCTAAAAGTAATTCCACATCGTTTTTCTTTAATTTCTCAATGATTGATGACCTGTTTCCATAAATTGATAGTTCAGATTCTGCAAAGATTTTGTCCCAGTAAAATATTTTATTTGACGAAAGTTGATTTATCATTGATTCAAAGGAAGTTTTAGTTACTACATTTTTTAAGTTTTCCCTATTTAGACTATTTTTAACAGCTTTTTGAATTTCAACGGAAAAGGTTCTACCATCAACTATTTGCCCTAACCCTTTTATGACAACAGGAAAAATTTTATTTTTTTCTCTAAACTTATACAACTTATGCTTTAGTTGATAATTCTCAATCTTCCTGATGAAATTATCAATTTCACCTATATCATCCCATAGTAGATGTTTAATTACAGAGGTGGCATGGCTCTTTCCAGTTCCATATGTTCCCTGTAGCCAGATTGATAACCGTTCGCTTCCCAATCTGGAATTAATGGAATTTAGTATTTCATCCAATACAGTGTAAAAATTGTTGGTGGGGATAAATCTTTTCCAGTACCCAGGATGTTCATCCTCTAAATTAAAATATGGAGTAAAATATTCATCAATTTCTATAACTTTTGAATATTTCATTTAAAATCTCCTGATACCATTTAAAACCATACCTAATTAGAATTTAAAAGATTTCATTTCTAATTAGTATACACATTTTATTTTGTAATATCAACCCCGGCAAAAAAATTTTCAGATTTCTCAATATTTTTGTAATAATTGTCATTAAAAAATTATTAAATGGATTTCACCCAATTCAATTGACTCCTCACTCTCTATTTTGAGATAATGTTTGAGGTGAAATTATGTATGGAGAAATTTTAGATTTCTTTATCAATTGCCTCGCAGAAGAATCCAAAGAAATGATAAGTATTAAGGGAGAAATTTCCGATAAACTCCATATACTTAAAAATGTAGATGTGGAAGATGTAAAAAATTTCCTCTTAAGCAAAGGAAATTATGAAACTTCTAACATATTTGAATTTGAAGTGTACAGAGAATTTGAAAAATTCTATAGAAAGAAAAAAACCAAATATTATCAAGAAAATTTCTATCTTGGCCTTGAGTATTTAAAAAATGAAAAAGGAATTATATATCCCCTTTACTTTGCTGAAGTGGATCTTGATATGGATTCAGAAATTGGAGTTATTTCTATTGTAGATTATGAATTACGCTTTAATTTCAGTGTCCTTGACAGAGACCTTACTCAGGAAGAGAAAAAAGGAATTGCTGATGATATAGAAAGTGTTCTTGATTGGTCAAGTAAAGTGTCAATATTTAAGGGAAATATTGATGAAAAATTACTGGAAAAAATAGAGGAAAAGCCCTTTTTATTCATTGCTTCAGTGCCAAAATTTTATATATGGGCAACAGAGGAACTTGAAGACATTAAAAAAGAGTATATATCTTCCATAGATAAAACTTCTTTGAAGTATTTTATCTCTCAGAGTTCCATAACTCCCTTTGAAAAACCACAAAAATACATAGAAGTTTTTGAACTAAATAGGGAACAGGAAAAAGCCGTTAGAAAAGCTTTGAGTAATCCATTTACAGTAATTACCGGTCCACCGGGAACAGGAAAAACGCAGGTGGTTTTAAATATTTTAATAAATCTTTCCTTCAATAATAAAAAGGTCCTATTTGCAAGTAAGAACAATAAAGCCGTAAATACAGTACTTGAAAAACTTGAAAAGATGAACTTTTACTACCTTCCATTTATCAGGCTCGGGAATAAACGTGAAAAAGATAAGGGCAAAGAAAAGATTCTTAATTCTATCAAAAGACCAAATAGGGAAATTGTGGAAAAAACTAACTACAGTGAAATAGAAAAAATCAAAAGAGAAATTGATAAAATATATGAAAACTTTGATAATTCTTTAAAATTTTTCCACAGACTCTATGAAAAAATTAAAAAATATGAAGAAAAAGTGATGGAGGTTGAAGAATTTAAATTCTCATTTAAAAGTAATGATGAAATATTTAAAATTTTAGATTGTATTTCCCAACCTAATTCAGAAACCGTGGGCACCTATAGAAAATTTTTAGGAGATGTCAAAGAGTTTTTCATCTTTTTTGAAAAGTTTAAAGAAAAATTCGTAAAATGTAATGAATATCAGCAAAAATTGAATAGAGATCTCATATACATTTTGAAAGATGAGGGACATATATCCCTTTCTGAAGAAGAATACACTTATTTGAAGGAATTGAAACTTTCCTTGAAGGGATGGATTGAAGGAAAGGTAAATTTATTTAATAAAATTTTAGAAAGAGTATTTCCATCCTTCTACAGAAAAAAATATTTTAACAAATATCAAATGGTTTTTCAAAATCAGAGAAGTTCCATAAGAAACTACTTTTTAAAGACATTAAAGGAATTTACTTTTTCAGAATATTATAAATACCTATCCATTTTCGAAGATTTACTTTACTACAGTGAAGAAAAAAGAAACTTAGAATTCATAAGGGAACAATTAATCAATGAAAAATATCGAAGATTGTATGAATATATTTGTAAGATCGCACCTCAACTTAAGGAAAAATTTAAAAATGCTTTTAGTGATAGAGATGAGGAAAATATACTTTTACTTCTTGAAAGTGAGGCTAATAAATTAAAAGTAGTTAAGTCTTATTTTGAGATGCAGGTTTCAAACTTTGAAGGTTTAGAGGAAATAGAAAGGAAGTTTAAAGAACTTTCCTCAAGCAACGATACAAAACAGCTGGAAGACAGGCTTAAATTTTTAAAGGATCAACTCCTAAAGAGGTCTTTCCACATATTTCAGGAGCACTTAATAGAAAAGATACAGGAAAATAAAGCCATGCTTTCTCAAATAGTAGAAAACTACTACTCAAAGTGGAGAGATAATGAGTTGTACTTGCTATTTTTAAAATTGAAAAGCTTTTTGGGAATATGGGTTACTACAAATTTATCCACAAGATATAATATTCCCAACCATCCGGCAATATTTGATTATGTAGTGATTGACGAGGCTTCTCAGAATGACATTGCAACAGTTATCCCACTTCTTTTCAGAGCTAAAAATGCAGTCATCATTGGAGATCCAAATCAGTTGAAACATATTACAAATTTGAAAGAGAATACAATATATAAAATTGCAGAAAAAGCCGGTCTAGATAGAAGTAAACTCATCTACTTTAATTATTTAAAATTTAGTGCCTTCGATTTGGCTAAAATAAGATACATTGAAGCCACCAAAAACGAACCAATTCAGTTAAAAATTCACTATAGATCCCACAAAGATATAATTAACTTTGCAAATACCATTGTGAAAGATTACAAACTATATCCAAAAAAATACATCAAATCCAGGGTGGAATCCGCAAAAATACCAATTGGAATACATTGGATTGATGTAAAGGGCTATTACAGAGAAAATAACACAAACATTCAGGAAGTTAAGGCAATAATATCTTTTTTAGAAGAAAGGAGAGAACTTCTAAAGAATATTTCTTTGGGAATTATTACCCCCTTTTCCAATCAGGCAAAATTAATTGCTGAAGAACTAATTAAACGTAAATTAGATAATATTGATGTAAATAAAAATATAACTTCAAGCACCGTTCATAGATTTCAGGGAGATGAAAGGGATGTAATACTTTACTCCTCTGTAATGAGTAAGGAAATACTAAAAAAGAAAAGAACTCTTAGTTGGTTAGATAAACAAGTAAATCTTCTAAATGTAGCCATAACAAGAGCAAGAAGTTCCCTTATAATTTTTGGAGATATCAACTTCTGTTCTCAAGTTGAAGGTCTTCACAAGCTCCTGGCTGATTATGTAACTTCCATTTCCTCATCTAAAAATAGAGGAATAAATTCCAACTTAAGCGAAATGGAGAAATTTTTTATGGAAAAACTACAGCAAAATGGATTTGAATTTGAGTGTCAGGTTCCGGTTGACAATGGAAAATATATCCTGGATTTTGTCTTAAAAGCGGAAGATCACTACGTAAATATAGAACTTGATGGGCGTCAACACCTTAAAAGCAGGTCGCAAGACTTTTCAAGGGATAGAAGAGTAAAGGAATTGGGATATGAGGTGTTTAGATTTTCAAATGAATATGTGAGAGAGAATATAGATTCAATAATGGAATCCCTAAAAAGGATCTGCCTGTTTCATTAAAATCAAAAATATTTTCCCCTATCGCTTCACTATAAGTGACTTATCATCATTTCTTTCAAATTCTGGCTGGATTGTGATGTGGGAAATGTTAAATTTCTTCTTTAAGACATCTTCAATATTTTCGATAATCCTGTTTGCCTCCTTTATTCTCAAGTTTTCTACAA
>Ga0256842_1002864_pt1 | contig 11942 bp, 9 predicted proteins | sample 4559240metaG_FD_185973 | JGI IMG/M metagenome (GOLD analysis project Ga0256842, IMG submission 185973) | Hydrothermal vent microbial communities from Guaymas Basin, Mexico - 4559-240 | ecosystem: Environmental > Aquatic > Marine > Hydrothermal vents | place: Mexico: Guaymas Basin | collected...
CGCCACCTACCCCGACGACGCTGAATCCGCTTTTAACAAGCAGCTCAATTGCTTCTTGTTCAACTATTTCTTTGGGCATAGGAGAAGGAACAACTCTTCTGTAACCTCTCCCTGCATCATTAATTATTACCCAATCCGGGTGTTCCTTTTGGAGTTTTTCCGCCTCTTCTTTCGTATAAAAAGTTCCGATTGGTTTAGACGGGTTTTTGAATGCCGGATCATTTTTATCCACAACCACTTGAGTTACAACAGTAGCGGCTTTCTTTTTAATGTTCCTTCTCAGAAATTCGTTGTCCAATGCTTGCTGAATCTGATACCCGATTGAACCTTGTGTGTCCGCTCCGCAGTTTACCAAAGGAACAGGATGGATTCCCTCAACTTTCTGCGCAATTTCCGAACGCCTTAAAATAAAACCGACTTGCGGGCCGTTGCCGTGTGTTATAACCACGTCAAAACCCTGCTCCACCATACCTACAATATGTTTCGCAGTCTCACAAACGGCCTTGTATTGATCTTCAACCGTTTCATGTTGTTTGTCTTTAATCAGAGAATTACCTCCGATTGCAAGTACAGCTAATTTTCCCACAACTCACCTCCGTATTTTTTAGTCCATTTTAGCATCTTCAATTTATTAATGCAAGTTTATACCTAACGAATCGTTAAGGCAAGCACTGCCTTTACCGTATGAAGCCTATTTTCCGCTTCATCGTAAATCACGGATTGAGGGCCGTCTATTACTTCGTTTGTTACTTCCGCACCTCTGTCAGCAGGCAAACAATGCATATAAATCGCATTCTTCTTTGCAAGTTTCATCCTGCGTTCATCGGCAATCCAGTCCTTGTATTTATCCGCAATTTTTTTCATTTCATCGAAGTTGTTCTCCGCATAGTAATACGCACCCCAGGATTTAGGATAAACAATATCCGCATCCTTGAATGCCTCGTCCATATCATTGACCACTTCGAATTTTGCACCCGCTTCCTTTGCGTTCTTTTCAGCAATTTCCATCGCTTTGGGGCTCAAAGCAAACTCCTTAGGCATCGCAAGCGTGACATTTAATCCGAAGCGAGGCATCATCATAATAAGTCCTTGGGGAACAGCAGGCGGCTTTGCATGAGATTTTGCGTATGCCCAGGAAATCACGAATTTCCTGCCCTTAATATCGTTGTTGAATTTCTCTTTTATCGTCATTATATCGGCGAGCATCTGCATAGGGTGATCCCAATCGGATTCAAGGTTAATCACAGGAACATCCGCCCATTTTGCAACGTCTTCCATATATTTTTGCCCTACACCGAGATATATGTCGTCCCTTATTGCAATGCCGTCCCCGTATCTTGAAAAGATTATACCAATTTCTTTTGCCGTATCTCCGTGCGACATCTGAGTTGCTTCTGCAGGAAGATAAGTTGCATGCCCTCCGAGTTGAATCATTGCGGTTTCGGTTGAATTTCTCGTTCTTGTGGATTTATCTTTAAAGATCATAAATAATTCTCTTCCGCGCAAGATATGGTCGTGCGGAACTCTAAGCGCTCTTTCCTGCTTAAATTTGAAAGAAAGGTCAAGCACTTGCTCTAACTCTTCCAATGTCCAGTCGTTTGTCGAAAGAAAATCTCTGCCCTTCAATTTTGTATTCATAATTTCCTCCTAATTTTATTTTTCGATTTTTTCTTTAAGATAGTAAGGGAATGTCGCGTAGAAGACTGCCGCCTTTGTAAGATCGGAAACTCTTACATATTCATCAACTGCATGCGCAAGCCATTCGTCGCCGGGGCCGAAACCAATCGAAGGGATATGGAATCTTCCCATAGTGGTGACACCGTTAGTGGAGAAAATCCAACGCGAAACTTTTACGTCCTCTCCGGGCCTTGCAACCTTTGCCGCTTCAAAACCGGCTTTTACAAGCGGATGGTCTTCCTCTAACACCCAGGTTGGGAAATACTTTTCCTGAGAAATTTTTCTCCCTTTCCAGGATACGCCTTCAAATGTAAGAACTTTGATGTCCGTCTTGTCCGGATCAACAAATGCTGTTTTGAATTCCGCGATTGCGCTTTCTTTCGTCTCTCCGATCGTAAGCCTTCTGTCAATGTAAATTGTGCTTTCATAAGGAACAGAATTGATTGAAGGCGATTTGGATTCGATAATGGAAACCACTGCGGTTCCTTTTCCCAAGAACGGGTCTTCTTTGAATGTCTCGGTGAGTTTTTCTATGTTTATAACGGTTTTTGCCATTCTGTAAATTGCATTGTCTCCTCTGTTCGGATGTGCGGCATGTGCGGATTTTCCTTTGGTTGTAATCGAAACCTCAACTCTTCCCCTGTGCCCCCTATACACATCAAGGCTTGTAGGCTCGCAAAGAACAACAAAATCAGGTTTTACAACTTCGTTTATTAAATATCCGATTGTTAAGCCGTCGCACACCTCTTCCTGAACGGTTCCGGAAATATAAAGGGAAATATCTTCGGGAATCCCGACTTCTTTAAGGATTTTCGCACCGTAAATCATAGAGGCCATTGCCGCTTTTTCGTCGGTACTTCCCCTTCCATAAAGTTTTCCGTCAACAATTTCTCCGCCAAAGGGATCGTAATGCCAATTTTCTCTGTCTTCTGCCTCAACCGTATCAATATGTGCATCATAAAGAACCTTTGTTTTTCCGTTTCCCACTCTCCCGATTATATTTCCCGTATTATCGATGATTACTTCGTCAAAACCCAATTCTTCCATTTTACTTTTAAGGAGTTTTACTAAATTCTCTTCCTGGCCGGAGTAAGATTTTGTCCTGACAATTTCCTGAGCAAATTTTATAATGTCGTCTTCATACTTCTTAACAAGTTCTTTAATTTTTTGTTCCCTGTCATTCATACCAACCTCCCGTTAAAATTTGAAAATTTAGTTCACATTATAATCAAGTTTTTTTGTTTTGAAATAGATTTATAAATCAAATTTAAAAACATCACCCACACCGGTAAAAATAGATTTTTCCCCGAAAGCCCCCCTTATACGAACACCGGCGTTGAAACCCGTGCAATGTGAAATCGTAACGAATTCGGGATTTAAATCATAAAGTGTTTCCACGGTTTTTTCTATGCGTCCTTCAGAGGCGTTTTTAAGGTGCATTCCCCCCAGTATCCCATAGAGTCTTCGTTCACCGGTTATTTTCATTCCATAGTTAACGATATTTATAATGCCTGAATGAGCACACCCTGTAAGCACAAGCAATCCTTTTTTTGTTTTTACATACAGAGAAACATCGTCTGCAAACGGATCCTTTTTAAGTGCGCCGTCTTCTTTCCTGAAATACTGAGTTTCCCCAAGCTCCCACCGGTTTTCTTTGGGAATTTCTCCGGAAAAAACAATGTATTTATCAACGTTCAACGGCTCTTTTGAGAAAGTTTTCTTATCAAAATCGGAGAGATCGATTTTCAAACCGATATTTCTCTTTCCCGTTTCCGAAACCTTGAACTTCGGAAATCTGATATCGGGATGAGCGATAATCGCCGGAAAAATGCCCTCTTCGTTAAAAAAACGGAGTCCGCCCGTATGGTCGTCATGGCCATGGCTTAAAATAACTTTATTTATACTTGATAAATTTGTTCCTATGAGTTCCAAATTATGCTTTAACGCATAACCTTGACCGGTGTCGAATAGTATTTTTTCTTCCTCGGTTTCAATCAAAACGGAAAATCCGTGTTCCGCAAGGAAGTCTCTTTTAGAGACGTAATTATCAACAATAACGGTGATTTTCACAATTTACTCCTTGCAATTTTTCCGTATCCTTTTTCACCGGTAATTCCTTTTTCTTCGTTGAATACAACTTCTCCCCTGACAATCGTTTTCATCACCTTGCCTTTCAATTTCTTCCCGTTAAGGGGAGAATATTTCCCTTTGCTCTCAAGTTTACTCGCATCAACGGTCCATTCCTTATTTATATCAACAACGGTAAAATCCGCATCGGTCCCTATGAAAAGAGAGCCTTTATCGGGATAAAGCCCGTATCTCTTTGCCGCATTTTCAGAAAGCAGTTTTTGAATTTGCTCCAATGTCAACCTTCCCGTATGATATCCGAACGTTAATATTTCGGATGCAAGAAGTTGAGTTCCGGGAATTCCGGCATAGTTATCCCATATGCTATCCTTGGATTTTTCCTCGGGGAAAACACCCGCCGCATGATCCGTTGCAATGAAATCTATCCATCCGTTTTGCACGCCTTCCCAAAGGGCGAGTCTGTCTTCTTCTCTTCTTACCGGGGGTGCGGTTTTTAAGATAGAGCCGATTTTTTTCAAATCGTCCACCGTGAATAACAGGTATTGAGGGCAAGTTTCCGTTGTGATATTAATTCCGTGCTCTTTGCCCCATCTCACCGCATTAAGCCCCTCCTTTGACGAAAGATGAACTATGTGAAGTTTGTTCCCCACTTTATCCGCAATTCCCAAAACAGACCAGATCGCTTTTGCCTCGGCTTCGTAAACCCTCCCTTCAAACCAACTTTCCGGATCCTTTCTTCCCAAATCCTTCAAAAGATTCGAGTAAAAGTCGACAAGATAAAAATCTTCCGCATGAACTCCGCACACAAGGTTAAGTTCCTTCAAAAATTCAAACGCCTTGTGCATTTGGGGAACAGGCATCCGGGGGTAAAGTTCCATTCCCGAAATCGTATAGAATTTAACTCCCACTATTCCTCTTTCTTTTAATTCCTTTAATGTTGTCTTATACTCTCCGCTGTCCACCTGAGAAGGAGTAACTCCGCCCCAGAATGCAAAATCCACATACGCTTTTTTCTCCACAACCGAAAGTTTACGGTCGAAATTCTCCCCGCTTGTAACAGGTGGTATGGAGGTGCAAGGCATATCAATGATCGTTGTTATTCCGCCCGCTGCGGCACTTCTTGTTCCGGTTTCAAAATCTTCTCTTTGAGTAAATCCCGGATCGTCGAAATGAACGTGCGGATCGATAAACCCTGAAAAAATTATTCCGCATTTTGCATCGATTTCCTCGTCCGTTTCAAAGGATGAATCGTCGCCGGGCATTACGTATTTTATTTTTCCGTTTTCAACGTAAATTGTTACTTTTTCAAGTTCATTGCCGTTTTTTACAATGAAACCGTTTTTAATTTTTTTCATTTTTATTCCTCCTTAAACAGAGAAACAAAGTCAAATTTATCCACATCGACAAGCCCTTTGTCGGTAAGTTTCAATTTCGGAATCACGGGAAGAGACATAAAGGCAAGTGTCATAAACGGATCGGATACGGAAAGCCCATTCTCCTCTTTTGCAATTTTATGAAGACTCAAAAGTGTTTCCGCAGTCTCGGTAATCGGTTTATTTGTCATAAGCCCACCGTAAGGAAGAGGAAGAGAACCTAAAATCTTTCCTTCTTTCGCGATTGCAACCCCACCCCCCATCGCCTCTATCTGAGCGACCGCAAGCAGCATATCCCTGTCATTTTCACCTGCGACAATAATATTATGGGAGTCGTGCGCCACGGAAGTTGCGAACGCGCCTTTTTTCAACCCGAGCCCGTGAATAAAACCGAGCCCCACGTTTCCGGTCGCCTTATGACGCTCTATAACGGCAATTTTAATAATATCCCTTTCCGTATCGGAAACAACTTTTCCATCTTTCACTTTCGGCTCGAATATCATTTCATCCGTGAGAATCGTATCCGGATGAATTCCTATGACGCGAATCTTTTTGCCTTCATCCTTTATTTCCAACTTTTCAAATGTAACAGGTTTTATATTTATCGTATTTTTAACGGCGTCATCGTGAAGTTCGCGCTTAAACTCGAAGAGAGGTTTGCCGCTCTCTGCAACGAGTTTGCCATTCTTAAACACTTTTTCTATTTTTAGGATGTCCTTGAATATAACAATATCCGCATCATATCCCGGTGCGATTCCACCTTTTCTCCTAAATCCGAAGAAATTTGCCGAATTCAACGTGGCGAGCCTTACCGCAAGCGGAAGAGGTATGCCGTTTTTAATAAGCAGGTGGATTGCAAAATTCACGTGCCCTTCGTAAACCAAATCTTCGGGGTGTTTATCATCCGTGCAAAGCATAATTCTGTGTTTGGTACGCTCGTTTATTATGGGAAGAAGCCTCAATACATCCCTTGTTAGAGAGCCTTCCCTCATCATAATCCACATACCTTTGGAAAGTTTTTCCTCCGCTTCCTTCGGAACGGTGCATTCATGATCGGCCATAACACCTGCAGACAAGTATGCATTCAAGTTATGTCCGGAAAGCCCCGGCGCATGTCCGTCAATTATCCTGTCCCTGAATTTTGCCACCTTGTCAATCACTTCGGGAACTTTTGCAAGAAGCCCGGGATAATTCATAAGTTCGGCAAGCCCTAAAACACGCGGATGGTTTTTAAATATGGCAAGGTCTTCCGCATACAGGTGAGCACCGGAAGTTTCGAGAGGCGTTGAAGGCACACAACTCGAAAGCATAAAATAAATGTCAATCGGCAAACCCTCCGATGAATTTATCATAAACTGAATCCCGGGAATGCCTGCAACATTTGCAATTTCATGCGGGTCAATCACGGCAGTTGTCGTCCCGAGAGGAAGAACTGCCTGAGCAAACACGGGGGGAATAGACATTGTGCTTTCTATGTGCATATGCGCATCCGTAAAACCAGGGGCAACATACGAGCCTTGTACGTCTATGACTTTTTCCGCATTATCGTATTTCCCGATTCCCACAACAATGCCCTTGTGGATCAAAACATCCGCATCTTCCACTGACTCGTTAAAAACATTTATAACTTTCCCATTCTTAATGAGAAGGTCGGCTTTTTTGCTTCCTCTTGCAACATCAATTATTTCTTCCAAATCTTTTCTCGTAAAATCAGTCATTTTGCATCTTCTCCCAGAATTTTTTCGCAACCTCTTTTGCTTTTGCCATTACCGCTTCCTCGTCTATCTCAGTGAGTTTATGATCTTTCATAAGAACTTTTCCGTTTACGATAGTGGTGTTCACCACATTGTCGCGCATTCCGAAAATCAAATGATAAAAAGCGTTCCCTTCGTTAAAGGGCGTGGGAGGGAAGTAATCGAGAATCACAATATCGGCATAGGCGCCTTCCTCTATTACTCCGACCGGTTTATCAAAGAATTTTGCAAAAATTTTTCTGTTGTTCTCAAAAAGCATTTTCTGCGCCTCCGCTCCTCCGACGCGAGGATCTTTGTAATGCAGTTTGGGAAGAATGTATGCAACTTTTACGGATTCGAACATTGAGGGCGTATAACCGTCTGTTCCTATACCCGTAAGTATTCCTCTTTTGAAGAATTCTAAAATCGGCGCGACACCCACTGCGTTATTCATATTCGACTCGGGATTATGGACAACCATAGTATTCGTTTCTCTTAAAATGTCTATTTCTTTCTCGTTTATATGTATACAGTGGATTGCAAGTGTTTTGTCTCCGAGTATCCCGAATTTTTGCAATCTCTCAACAACCCTTGCACCGCTCTTTTTCAGAGAATCCTCCACATCTTCTTCGCCCTCCGCTACGTGAATGTGGAAACCCACACCCAACTTATCCGCTTCGCCTTTGCTAATTTCCAATGTTTCGTCGGAAAGAGTCAAAGATGCATGCATTCCGAAAGTTGCCGCGGTGAGTGTTTCGGGTTCCGTAATATTGTCTTTTTTCTTCTTCAAAATAAATCTGACATTTTCTCTGATGGAGGCATCCCTTGCCTCTTTACCCCATCTGTCGGACGTTTCGTAACAGAGTGCTGCCCTTACCCCTGCATCGAGCACGGCACGTTCAACTATATCAAGGCTCCCGTCAATCAACCCGAACGAAGCGTGATGATCCAAAATTGCGGTTGTCCCTGTTTTTATGCCTTCTATCAGCGGAACGATCGCACTGTAATAAATTTCTTCTTTCGTCGATAAATTCTTATCCAATTTCCACCAGAGTTTTTCAAGAATTTCCCCGAATGTTTTCGGAGGCTCTCCTTTGAGCGCCATACCCCGTGCAAATGTGCTGTAAAGATGCATATGGGCATTTAAAAAGCCTGGCATTACAAGCCTGTGCTCAGCATTTATGAATTCGGCATTAGGATATTTTTTTCTGAGATCTTCCGTGTTTCCTATTTCCTCAATCGTTTCGCCTTGTATTGCTATCGCTCCGTCAGGAATAAACCCCTTTTCCCCGAGCGTTAAGATTGCGGCATTTCCTATTATCTTCACTCTTTACCTCCTTGATTAATTTTTGTAATATTATATTATATTTCATAAGATAAACGAAACAAATTCCGAATACGATAGGAGGGCATATGCTGAAATTAAAGGGTGTGGAAGAAGTGTATTACCCCACTTCCGTAAAAGAAGCGGTGGATCTTTTAAGAAAAAACAAGGATGTGACAGAGGTTGTCGGTGGCGGGTTGGACATATCGGTTCTTCCGAATCCACGTATCAAATATCTGATTTTTCTTGACAAACTGAACCTAAACTATGTAAAAGATGCGGGAGAAAAAATTAAAATCGGAGCGATGTCCAGCATAACCGATATGATCAATGCGGAACCGCTCAAGGATTATTTGCACGGGAGAGTCAAGGGAATTCTATCGGAGATTGCAACAGAACTTCTAAGAAACCAGATTACCGTTGGAGGTTCGCTCGGCAAAAGAGAACCTTATTCCGACATTGTCACGTTACTTTACGGATTGAATGCAAAGGTAGTCCTTTCGGACGGAGAATGGGACGAAGAGCTCGGAATAAATGACCTTTACAGGGAAAATTTCAGAAAAGGATTAAAAGAAAGAATTATTAAAGAGGTAATTCTCGAAAAATACGACACGGGAAAATTTTTCTTCTCAATGAAGAGGCATATTCGCAACGCAACCGACATAGCACTTCTTAACGAAGCAATCTTAATAGAAAAAGACGGAAACAAAATCAAAAATGCAATTGTTGCGGTCGGCGCAAGGCCGAAACCTGCATATCTTTTCAGAGAAGCAACGGAATTCCTCAAAGGCAAAGAACTTTCAAAAGAACTTGCGGAAGAATTCGGCAAATTTGTGGAATCCAACGTGGAAACAGGAACAGACATCCGGACAACTGCGGAATATAGGGCGCACATTGCAGGCGTTTTCGCAAAAAGAATTATTTTGGAATCTTTGGAGGGATAAAATGAAAGTAAAATACATTATCAACGGAAAAGAAGAAGAATACGAAATTCACCCGGGAGAAGTTTTGCTCGACGTTTTAAGAAGAAACGGACATACGGAAATAAAAGGAAACTGCTATTTGGGAACGTGCGGCGCTTGCACGGTGCTAATCGACGGTGTTCCGCACACAAGTTGCACGATACTTGCGGCAAAAGTAAACGGCAAAGAAATTACTACAATCAAAGGAATCGGTGAACTGGATTCCCCTCACCCGCTCCAACAGGCATTCGTAAAAACAGGTGCCGTTCAGTGCGGTTTCTGCACTCCCGGTGCAATACTTTCCGCCTACGCTTTACTTAAGAAAAATCCTGATCCTACGGAAGAAGACATTAAAAAAGCACTTGATGGAAATTTATGCAGATGTACCGGTTATGTCCAACAGATCGAAGCGGTGAAATTTGCCGTAAAGCTTTTAAAGGAGGGCAAAAATGAGTGATTTTAAAGTTATAGGAAAGAAAACGGATAAAATCGACGCAATGGCCCTTGCAACCGGCCAACCGCTGTTCGTTGACGATTTGCAACTTCCCGACACTCTTCAAATAAAAATTCTCTATTCTCCTTATGCGCATGCGATAATAGAAGATATCGACACAAGCGAAGCGGAAAAATACCCCGGAGTAAAAATGGTTCTCACATATAAAAACACACCGCATATAATACATACAACGGCGGGCCAGGGATGGCCGGAACCCTCTCCTTACGACACATATATGTTTGATAAAAAAATGCGCTTCGTGGGCGACAGGGTTGCCGCAGTTGCCGCAGAAACGGAAGAACAAGCGGCAGAGGCATTAAAACTCATAAAAGTCAAATATAAAGTACTTCCCGCCGTTTTCGATTCGGAAGAGGCAATTAAAGAAGGCGCACCCGTAATACATGACGAACCGGAAATCACGGGAGCATACGACCCGAAAAGAAACCTTGCGGCGCATATTGAAATAAGAGTGGGTGATGTTGAAAAAGGATTTGAAGAGTCAGACGTCGTCGTGGAAGAAACATTCGAAACACAGTACGCGCAACACACACCCATAGAGCCACATGTAACGCTCACCTATCTCGACGAGTATGGAAGGCTTGTTATAAGGACGTCCACTCAGGTGCCGTTCCACGTGAGAAGAATCGTAGCACAAGCATTGGGAATACCGGTTCAGAAAATCAGAGTAGTAAAACCGAGAATAGGCGGTGGGTTCGGCACAAAGCAGGAAATCATATTGGAAGAAATTTGCTCTTACGTAACCCTGAAAACAAAAAGGCCCGCAAGACTTCTTTATACAAGGGAAGAAGAGTTTATCTCGGCAAGAACAAGGCACCCGTTCAAAGTAAAAGTTAAAATAGGTGCAAAAAAGGATGGCATGCTTCATGCGATAAGACTTTATACATTGAGCAACACAGGAGCATATGGCTCTCACGGATTAACAGTTGCCTCAAATGCCGGTTCAAAAACACTCCCGCTTTACAACAAAGCGGAGAACGTGGAATTTGTCGCGGACATTGCATATACGAACCTCCCCGTTGCGGGAGCATACAGAGGATACGGTGCAACACAAAGTTATGCAGCACTTGAACAGGTAATCGATATGGTTGCGGAAAAATTAGGGATGGATCCTCTCGAATTAAGAAAGAAAAACCACATACGTACGGGAGAAACTTCACCGATATTCAAAGCGCTCGGCGAAGGAAGGGAAGGAGTAACACAATACATTCAAAGTTGCGCTCTGGACGAACTTTTAGAAAAAGGGGCAAAAGAAATCGGTTGGTTTGAAAAACACGGCAAAGAAAGAAGGAACGGGAGCAAAGTTTACGGAATAGGAATGTCAATGCATATGCAGGGCTCGGGGATCCCACTTATCGATATGGGCGCGGCAACACTAAAAATGAACGAGGACGGGTCCTTTAATTTGCTTTACGGCGGAACAGATCTCGGCACGGGCCTTGATACGATCGCCGCACAGATTGTTGCGGAAACTCTCGGAATTAAGCCGGAACAGGTAATCGTATACGCTTCGGATACCGATATGACTCCGTTTGATGTGGGAGCCTACGCTTCGAGCGGAACATTCGTTTCCGGCGGTGCCGTTTTGAAAGCGGCATTAAAAGTAAGAGATCAAATTTTGGAAGTTGCAAAAGAAAAATTCGGAGAATTTGATACAAAAGATTTTATACTTGAAGACGGAAAAGTAATAAGTTTGAAAAGTGGAAAGAACATCACACTTTCCGAGATCGCATACGACACTCTTTACGTAAAGAACCAGCATCAAATTGCGGCAACCGGTTCATTTGTTTCACCTTACTCCCCTCCTCCGTTCGCCGTTCATTTCGTGGAGATAGAAGTTGACGAAGAAACCGGTGTGATAAAACCGATAAAATACGTGGCGGCAGTAGATTGCGGAAAGCCTATTAACCCCGAACTTGTAAAGGGACAAATCATCGGTGCACTTGTAAACGGTTTAAGTTATGCGCTTACGGAAGAATATATCTTCTCGGACAGCGGGAGGATGCTGAACCCGAACTTTATGGATTATAAAATTCCTTCCACAAGGGATATCCCTGAAATCAAAGTAATACTTGCGGAAACTTATGAACCCACAGGGCCTTACGGAGCCAAATCGGTTGCGGAAATTAACATTAACGGGCCGATACCCGCAATCGGAAATGCACTTTACGATGCGTTGAAAATAAGGCTTCACAAATCACCGTACACTCCGGAAAGGGTGTTAGAAGCGATCAAAAACAAAAAATAATTTCGAAAAGAAGAAAAGAACAG
>Ga0256842_1002865_pt1 | contig 11940 bp, 11 predicted proteins | sample 4559240metaG_FD_185973 | JGI IMG/M metagenome (GOLD analysis project Ga0256842, IMG submission 185973) | Hydrothermal vent microbial communities from Guaymas Basin, Mexico - 4559-240 | ecosystem: Environmental > Aquatic > Marine > Hydrothermal vents | place: Mexico: Guaymas Basin | collected...
ATTTTATTTATTTTTGAAAATTTTGTTTTTGAATACTCTTTCTTGAGTTCATTTTGCTGTTGTAACAGTTGTTGATTATGTAATGATTTGTAGTTTGAAATATAATTTAGCGGTATTTTTACAGAGGAAGAAACAACTTTTTCAAGTTCGTTTGAAAATAATTTTTTTTCAGATGAAGAAGAGTTCTCACCATTTTCTTTTTGCATATTTTCTTGTGTTTTTATTGAAGGTTTGTGTGCTATGTATGTATTATATGATGAAACAAACATTTTTTCTCCAATTGTTAAACTCTACGCATTTGTTCTATTATAGCATATAATATTTTAACTTTGTTATAATTACAAAAAATATTTAAGGCATGGTGATGAATGCAAATATTGTTATAGTAGAGGATGAAGAAGATTTACTAGAGCTTTTGGAATACACTTTGCAAAAAGAGGGTTTTGAAACAATAGGGTTTTTAAATACAAAAACAGTTGTTCAAATTTTAGATGAAGAAGAGATAGATTTGCTCATAATGGATAGAAACCTTCCTGGCGTTGAGGGGAGTGAATTTGTTGCCAAGTTGCGTGATGAGGGGTTAGATATACCTGTTATATTTTTAAGTGCCAAAGACAGTGACGAAGATATTGAGAGTGGATTTTTACGTGGTGGTGATGATTATATTACAAAGCCTTTTAATATGAAAGAGCTGGTGCTGCGTATTCGTTCTGTGCTTAAGAGAACATCTAAAAAACATCATGAAGGCAAGTTGTTTTTTAGAGATTTAGTGCTTGACAAAAATAGCAGAACCTTAAGTGTTGAGGGTAAGCCTGTTGAGGTTACAAAGCTTGAGTTTGACCTTTTAAGTGAATTTATTTTAAATAAAAACAGCGTATTAGAGAGAGATTATTTACTACAAAACGTGTGGGGAGATAGTGAAAACTACCAGTATAAGACAGTTAATGTGGCAATAAACAGACTAAAAGAGAAAATAGATCCAAATAAATCAAAAGATTATATACAAACAGTTCGCGGTATAGGCTATAAAATATGTTAAATCTGAAAAAAGATATTTTTTTAACTTTTTTAGCTATATTTTTTGGCAGTTTTTTTGTATTATTTTCAATGGCATATATACTGTTAAAACATTTTTTTATAGAGTATGTTGATGGAATGCATATGGATAAATTCAATGCATTGTGGCTGGATATCGGGTTTGTATTTCTTATTGTTTTTATAATAAGTTTTATTTTCATACAAAGACTGCAAAAAAGAATTTCTCAAGATACGTCTGAAATACAAGATTATCTTGAAGAAATAGATGCAAAAAATTATGAGGCAGTATTGAAAATAAATTATTATACAGAATATTTACACATAGCAGTACTTTTGAAAAATCTTGTTAAAAGAGTGAAAAATAAAGAGAAAAAGAAAAAATAATATTGTTACTTATAGCAAATTGACATATTTTTCAGCTTCTTGATTTTTTTCTGTTATATTTTTACTTTCAGGAGTAAGAATGAGAGATTTTCGAACGATTATAGAAGTTTTAAAAGAACATATTGCCGATGGTACAAAAGCTAAGGTGTATGATAAAGACGTGGCAAATTTACTGCATATCTCACAATCAAAATTCGCGACAATAAAAAAAAGAAATTCTATGCCTTTTGTTGAAATATTAGAGTATTGTCATCAAAAAGATTTGTGCTGTAGGGAAATATTTTTTGATTCAAATATCTCCTCTTTTCCTCGCAAAAATGCCTGATTTTTAATTTTTAAAGAGAGTATCACCAAACTTTCATCTATATAGCGGTTAATTTTTGCTAAAATAGATTAAATAATTTTAGTAGGGTTTAATGGCATATTCAGAATCAGATACTCGCTCAAAACTAATCGACCCCTCTATAAAGGAGAGTGGTTGGTTAGAATCAAATATAGTAAGAGAATATTATTTTACTGATGGTCGAAAGCTTATTGGCGGCAAACGCGGTAAAAGATACTTTGTTGATTACCTGCTTACATATAAAAATACCAACCTGGCCATCATCGAAGCAAAAGCCGAATCAAAAGACCCACTCGACGGATTGCAACAATCTATAAATTATGCCCAGCGATTGAAAATAGATTTTGTCTATACAACAAACGGACATAAAATTTATGAACACTCTCTCATAGAAGGAAAAGGTAGTTTCATTGAAAACTATCCAACTCCTGATGAGTTATTTGAGAGAAAGTACGGCAAACAATCTCCAAAAGCAAAAGATGTAATCACTCACCCTTTTTACATTGAGGGGACGATGAAACCTCGTTTTTATCAACAGATTGCTGTGCAAAAGAGTATAGAAGCTATTGCCAATGAAAAGAGAAGAATTTTGCTAACTCTAGCAACAGGAACAGGTAAAACCTATATAGCTTTTCAAATAGCATACAGACTGTTTCAATCGAAGTGGAATAGAGACGGAAGTGATAGAAGACCTAAAATACTTTTTCTAGCAGATAGAAATGTACTCAAAGACCAATCTATGAATACATTCAATCCCCTTGAAAAAGATTGTGTTGAGATTAACGGAAAAGTTATTAAAAAAAGAGGCGGTAAAGTTCCAACCGCTGGTAATATATTTTTTGCTATCTATCAATCTATCGCAGAAAATAAAAACAGAGCGATAGATGTAACTGAGGAAGAACAAGAAGATGATGTGTACGCCTACTATAAACAGTATCCATCTGACTTTTTTGACCTAATCATTATAGATGAGTGCCATCGTGGCAGTGCAAATGATGAGAGTTCTTGGAGAGATATACTAAATCACTTTGGCAGTGCCGTTCACTTAGGATTAACAGCTACACCAAAAAGAGATGATAACGGAGATACTTACAAATATTTTGGAGAACCTATCTATGAATACTCTCTCAAAGATGGTATCAACGATGGTTTTTTAACACCTTATAAAGTAAAGAGAATTCAAACCAACATAGATGAGTACAGATTTGATCCTAACGACATCATAACCGGTGAATTAGATAAGCAGATAGTAGAACTAGAGCAGTTTGAAAAACAAGTAGTCATTCCAAAACGGACAGAACTCATCGCAAAAACCATTTTGCAAAACATGAACCCTATGGATAAATCTATAATTTTTTGTGTGAACCAAAAACATGCTCTTGATATGAAAATAGCAATAGACAAGTTCAAAACTATTAAAGACAATAACTACTGTGTAAGAGTGACATCAGATGAGGGCGACATCGGTCGTGACTTTTTAGAGATGTTTCAAAACAACGACAGAGATATACCTACACTACTCACAAGTTCAAAAATGCTTACAACGGGTGTGGATGCCAAAAATGTTAGAAATGTAGTCCTAACTGCTCCTATAAAATCTATGACAGAATTTAAACAGATAATAGGTCGAGGAACGAGAGTTTATGAGGGCAAAGATTTTTTTACCATTATGGATTTTGTGGGAGCGACTAATCTTTTTTATGACCCTGCGTGGGATGGAGAAGATGTAGCGGAAGAAAGAACTCCAAAAACACCAAAAGATAAGAAAAAAGGTGAAAATGATGACACCCAAGCAACAGAGCCACCTGAAGGTGAACCACCAACAAACGAAAAAGTAACCATAGATATCAAGGGTAAAAAACTCAAAGTTATCAACATAGAGACTACTTATGTCGGTATGGATGGAATCCCTTTAAAAACAGAGGATTATTTAGAACTTCTCATAGGCGTACTTGGCAAGTTTTACAATAATGAAGATGGACTCCGTGATATTTGGAGTAACCCAAGCAACAGAAAAGATTTACTCAACAAGCTTAAAGAGATGAACATAGATGAATCACAGTTAAATGACCTTAAATTAATCTTTGAGGCAGAAGATAGTGACATATATGATGTGCTTGCGCATCTCTCTTTTAATCTTAATATTAAGACAAGAAGCGAAAGAGTCTTTGCAGTAGAACACTCAGAGTTTATAGAAAAACATCACAATGAAAAAGCAAAAGAGTTCATAGAGTTCATACTTGAGCGATACAAAAAAGACGGTGTAAAAGAGCTTGATGAAGACAAACTAGGAAAGTTGGTTGATTTAAGCGGGCTTGGCAGTGTAAGAGAAGTTGCAAATAATTTTGGCGGAATTCCACAGATGAGAGATGAATATTTTGAGTTGCAGAGGGAAATTTATAGATGAGTAGCAGGAGTGCAGAAGCGTCTATTAAAGGCTATAATTACCAATTTTTACATACTATAAAAGATATTCTTGAAAATGAGAGAGATATAGATGAAAATATTGTTGAAGGAATTGAAGATTTAGATATTGTCAAAGAAAATGGTTCAGACCTTATTCAATATAAATATCATGAAGAACAATCATATCAAAATTCAAAAGTCGCAAAGCCTATTGCATTGATGTTTAAGCATTTTTTAGCAAATCAAAAAAGTAGTAGTATAAACTATAAATTATTTATTTTTTTGAATACAACAGAGTTGCCAAATATAACAACTGACAGAATTACGAGTATATTAAAAATAAAAGAATCTAGAAAAATACTTTCTGATACAAATACTGAATTAACAATTGAAGCTATTGATAGTTACCTAAATGACATCATTATTTTTATCACTAAATTTACTTGGAAATTAACACAAAAATATGATGAATTAGAAAATAATATTATCTCAACTTTTGAGAGTATTGTTGGGTTAAGTAACGAAGAAGCTAATATAGTATATTTTTCAAATGCAATTAAAATCATTAATGACTTGGCAATTCAGTCAGATGTTAATAATCGGAAGATTACTAAAAGAGTACTATTGTCAAAATTAAATACATGTAAAGATGTTTTATACTCTTCTTATATATTAAGAGAAAAAAGTTTTGTAGCGTTAAAAAAAATAGTTAAAAAAAGAAAAATAACTTTAAATATTAAAAAAAATTCATCTACTCATATTATCCATATTAACAATACTAATCGTAACAATATCAGTAATTTAATTATTGATTTAGTAAAGAAATTTTGTTTTAAAGACAATAGATCAGATTTAAATCCATTAGTATTTATTGTTTCAAGTACAAGCATAGAGTATCAAAATTTAAAAAAATCACTTTATGAATATATTGATCAAAGTTTAATACTTGTAAATGATGGTACAGAGGACTATAACTTTAATATAAACCTTTTTAATGCTAAACCACTTATTACGAAAAATAGAGCTGGTAATAAAATCAATCATACTAGTTTTAATTTTAAACTTCTTCATGAAAAAGTTTATAAGAATCATATATCAGGTATAGATTTTTCAAATCCAAGCTTATTTATTATAGATAGCATTGAATCAGATTTAGCCGCTTTAACAGAAAAACAATTTTATTTAAATGGTTTAGATAATAATCAAATATTAGAACTTATAGGAGAGTAATATGACAACAGAGCAAGATAAATCAAATCAGTTAAGAGTAATTAGTTTTGAACCACATTTAGTCCAAATAGAAATAATTGATTTTGAGAAGTGGAAAGAAGAAAATTCAGATAGTAATATTAAAATTGGCTCATTTTTAAAGATTGAAGATGGTAATGACAAAAATATTTTAGTACTAGTTAAAAGTTTTAAAATGAAGCAAAAGCATGAGGAAGATGGTACTGCTTCTGAACAAAATGACTTTATGGGTTCTTTTATAATAAATACTCAACCAATTGGACAACTAGAAAATGATGGGGATAGTATTAAATTTATAAAAGGCATTAAAAATATCAGTATTCCACCTAATGGTGTTTCAGTGGCTACTGATGATGAAATAAAAAATATATTTTCTGTTGAAGAATCTTCAAGACTTGTTTTTGCTGAACATTTAATAAATTCTGATATTAAAATAGAAATAGATGGTGATAAATTCTTTTCAAAACATATAGCTGTTGTTGGTTCAACTGGCTCAGGTAAATCGTGTACTGTTGCTAAAATAATTCAAGAAGCAAAGAAAATTGAAAATTCATCAATAAACAATTCTCATATTATAATTTTTGATATACACGGTGAGTATAAAAAAGCATTTCCTGAGTCAAACTTTCTTTCAATAGAGGACAATTCATTAAAATTGCCATATTGGCTTATGAATTCTGAAGAGCTGGAAGATATGTTTATAGAAAGCAATGAAAGTAACTCACATAATCAAGTATCCCAATTTAAATATGCTGTTATTGAAAATAAAAAAAAGCATAATCCACTCTTGCAGATAACTTATGATAGTCCTGTTTACTTTAGCATAGAGCAAGTAATTAATTACATACATAATCGAAATATAGAAACTGTCAAAGTTGATAAAACTCCAGCAACAGAAAATAGTGATCTATTTGAAGAAAAAAGAATTTTTGAGGCTACAAATAGTAAAAGAGATGAAACAAAAATATCATCAGGTTCATTTAATGGAGAATTTAATAGATTTTTATCAAGATTAGAAACAAAAATGAATGATGAAAGATTAAGCTTTTTATTGAAAACAAAAAAACCAGAAGACGATATATATAAAACTGATGACTTGCAACTATTAGTAGAACAACTTTTAGGTTATGTTAGCGGTAGTAATAAAAATATAACTATAATAGATTTAAGTTCATTACCGTTTGAGGTTATTTCAATAGTTGTATCAATAATTTCTAGAGTTGTATTTGATTTTTCATACTATTCTACAAAGATGAGTGCTGAAGATAAAACAAATGAAACACCTTTTATGCTTGTTTATGAAGAGGCACATAAATACATACCTAAAAATGCAGAAGTAAGATATAAAAATACTAGACTAGCTGTTGAAAGGATAGCTAAAGAGGGAAGAAAATATGGAGTATCAGCTATGATAGTGAGTCAAAGACCCTCTGAAATCTCAAGTACAGTATTCTCTCAATGTAATAACTTTGTAGTAATGAGATTAAATAATCCTGATGACCAAAACTATGTAAAAAAACTACTTCCTGAAGCAGTCGTAAGTTACGGAGATACCTTAGCTTCTTTAGAAAAGAGAGAAGCACTTATTGTTGGTGATGCTATTGCAACTCCTACTATTGCAAAAATAATGGATACTAATCCAACACCAGAATCTGATGATATTGATTTTTATAAAGAATGGAAAAAGGATTGGAAGAATATAGTATTTAGTGAAATAATAAAAACAATCAATAAAGAGTCATGATGAATGCCTTTCTCCAAACCATCAACACAGAAACCAAAAAAGTCCTAAAAAAAGCCATTTCTGCCAATCGTGCTTTGGCAAAGCTAAACGGTACGGCTAAAATCATTCCAAATCAAAACATTCTTATAAATGCTTTGGTTTTGCAAGAGGCTAAGGATAGTTCGGAGATAGAAAATATCATTACCACGCATGATGAGCTGTTTCGTGCCGGGCTTGATGTGGAGTCTGTTACACATGCTACAAAAGAGGTGCAACACTATAGAGAGGCACTTTTAAAGGGGTATGCGATTGTAAAAGAGAGTGTTTTGTTGCTCAAACGTGATATAGTGCAAATTCAAGGAATTTTAGAACAAAATGATGCAGGGGTTAGAAAACAGAGTGGAACAGTGCTGAAAAACCAATCTACCGGAGAAGTGGTGTTTGAACCACCTCAAGAGTATGAGACTATACAACAACTTTTAGATAATCTTGAGAAATATATCAATGAAGAAAATGAGATTGACCCACTTGTCAATATGGCGATTATTCATTATCAGTTTGAGAGTATCCATCCTTTTTATGATGGCAATGGTCGTACTGGCAGGATTATAAATATTTTGTATCTTATGCTTAAAGGCTTGCTTGATGTGCCTATTTTGTATTTGAGTTCTTATATCATTCAAAATAAAGCAGACTACTATAGACTACTGCAAGAGGTACGAACTGAGGAGAAGATGGAAGAGTGGATACTTTACATGTTGGATGGAGTAGAAAAGACTTCACAAGCCACAATCATTCTCATAGAAGATATAGATAAACTCATAAATGAGAGTAAAATTAAAATCCGTGAGGAGTTACCAAAAATCTACTCTAAAGATTTGGTTGAGATTTTATTTATGCATCCTTACACGAAAATAGAGTTTTTGGTAGATGGTCTAGGTATCACAAGACAAACAGCATCTAAGTATTTAATCCGTTTAGAAGAGATAGGCATAGTAACAAATATACAAATTCAAAATAGTAAATTTTATATTAACAATAAGCTGTTTAACAGATTGAAAAAAGGAATATAACACTATGTTAAAAGAAGTGAAAAATATTAACATAGCTTAAGACCTATGTTAAAAAAATCAAAAAAAGTTAACATAGCTTTAAAACTATGTTGAAAAAACTAAGAAATCACAACATAGCTTTGCGCTAAAAGAAAGGTAAAATTTGGAAAACAAAATAAACAGAATAACAGACATACTCCGCCGAGATGATGGAATTTCTGGTGCTATGATGTATACAGAACAGATATCATGGATACTTTTTTTAAAATTTTTAAATGATTTAGAAGACTCTAAGGCTGATGAAGCACTTTTAAATGGACAGAATTATACTTATATACTCGATGATAAATTTAAGTGGAGTTCTTGGGCTTGTCCTAAAAAAGATGGCAAGATTGACCTTATCAATGCTAAAAGCGGGGAAGACCTTTTAGAGTTTGTAAATAAAGAGCTTTTTCCCTACCTTAAAGGGTTTAAGTCTATTACCCAAGACCCAAAATCTATAAAATACAAAATCGGTGCTATCTTTGAGTTTTTGGACAATCGCATCGCTAATGGGCATACACTTCGTGAGGTTTTAGACATCATTGATGCTATGGACTTTCACAATCAGGCTGATTTGTTTCAACTTTCACTTATCTATGAAAAACTGCTCAAAGATATGGGGAGTGATGGCGGTAACAGTGGGGAGTTTTATACTCCTCGTCCGCTTATTAAAGTTATTGCTGATGTTGTAAATCCACAAGTAGGACAGAGAGTTTATGACCCGGCAGTAGGTTCATGCGGGTTTCTTATAGAAGCTTATAATCATATGAGATATACCAATGTTGCAAAAAACGAACAAAGAGAACTCTCCACCGAACAGTTAAAGTTTTTAAATGAAGATACTTTTTTTGGAAACGAAAAAACACCTCTTTCTTATGTGATGGGTGTGATGAATATGATTTTGCACGGCATAGAGTCTCCAAATATTGCAAAGACGAACACGCTTACAAAAGACATTAGAGGCTTAGAAGAAAAAGACAGGTTTGATTGTATTTTGGCAAATCCTCCTTTTGGCGGAAAAGAAAATGACTCCATTCAGCAAAATTTTCCTATAAAGTCTAATGCTACTGAGTTGCTGTTTTTACAACATATGATGAATTACTTAAAACTTGGCGGAAAGTGTGGTGTGGTTATTCCTGAAGGTGTGCTATTTCAAACAAACAAGGCATTTGGTGCAGTCAAAAAAGAGCTTTTAGAGCGATTTAATGTGCATACTATACTTTCCCTTCCAGCAGGGATATTTTTACCCTATAGTGGCGTGAAAACAAATGTACTCTTTTTTGACAGAAACGGAAGTACATCAGATATATTTTATTACGAAGTAAATCCACCCAATAAACTTACAAAAAACAAACCTATACGGTATGAACACTTCAAAGAGTTTTTAGATGTGTGGGAAGACAGAACACTGACAGACAACTCTTGGATAGTCAATATAAATGACATCAAAGATTTTGACATCAGTGCTAAAAATCCTAACAATATTGAAGTGATAGAGTATAAATCACCGATAGAGTTGGTTGAAAATCTAAAAGCGAACAATAATGATATAGGTGTTATAATGCAAGAGATAGAAGATATACTAAAGCAAAGGAGTAATGTATCATGACAATAATCATAGATGTAAAAGATAGTGTCGCAGATAAGATACTGTATTTTTTGGAGAGTTTTCAAAAAGATTTGAAAATTATAAAAAAAGATGATAGCCCGATAGTTTTAGAGGAGATTTCTGAAGATGAAACAGATTACAACTATATAGTTCAGGGACGACAAAAAAGGTTAAATGGTGAAAAAACTTACTCTTTAGATGAAGTTATAAAAGAGTTTGAATGATTGTTACAATACAAGAGAGTGCAAAAAAAGATTTAAAAAAGATAGACAAAACAGTAGCACTGAGAATTTTAAAAAATATAAAAAAACTTGAAAATTATCCTGATGTAGCAAATATTAAAAAATTAAAAAATCACTATCCTCCTCAAAGATTTAGAGTTGGAGACTATAGAGTTTTATTTGAGATAGAAGATGAAAAAATTATAGTTGTAAATATAAAGCATAGAAAAGAGGCTTATGAGTGAGTTATATAAGCTTCCTGAGGGGTGGGAGTGGAAGAAACTAGGTGATTTAGCTGAATATGTAAATGGTATGGCTTTTAAACCTACTGATTTTTCAGATACTGGTTATCCTATTATAAGAATACAAAACTTAAATGGAAAAACAAATTATAATTATTTTAATGGAGAAGCAAAAGAAAAATATTATGTTAAAGATGGAGATATTTTAATAAGTTGGTCAGCTTCTTTAGATGTGTATAAATGGGATGGTGGAGATGCTATTTTAAATCAACATATTTTTAATACTAATATTAATTTAGATACTGTTAATTATGACTTTTTTTATCATACTATTAAATATTCATTAGCAGAAATTATGAAAAATTTACATGGTGTTGGAATGAAGCATATTACTAAAGGTAAATTTGAGAATATAGATATTCCTCTCCCCCCACTCCAAGAACAAAAAAGAATAGTTGCAAAATTAGACACTCTTTTTCAAATGATAGATAAAGCAATAGCTCTGCATCAAAAAAATATGGATGAAGCTGATGTTTTTATGGGAAGTGTTTTGAATGAGATTTTTGGGGAATTAAATGGACAGTATGGAAAAAGAACTTTAGAGTCATTTAATAGAAAAATGTCTTCAGGAGGTACACCTTCGAGAAAAGAGAAAGCTTATTGGGAAAATGGAATAATTGATTGGTTTAGCAGTGGAGAATTGAATCAGTTATATACACTTCCTGCAAAAGAAAAAATCACACAACTTGGTTTGGATAAAACATCAACAAAATTATTTTCAAAAGGAACATTGTTGATAGGTATGTATGATACTGCTGCAATGAAAATGTCAATACTTTCAACAGATGGAAGTTGTAATCAAGCTATTGTTGGATTTAAGCCTGATGAAAATGAGTTAGATATATTTTTCATTAAATACCAATTGGAATATTTAAAAAAAGAGATTTTAAAACAAAGACAGGGAGTAAGACAACAAAATCTAAATTTAAGAAAAATTAAGAATATTAAAATAGAGTATCCACCCCTAAACATCCAACAAAAAACAGTAACCTACCTAGATAAAATCTCACAAAAAATAGAAAAACTAAAAGCAGTTCAAAAAGAAAAAATGCAAAGTCTGGTAGCATTAAAAGCTTCTATCTTAGACCAGGCATTTAGAGGAGAGTTGTGAAATTGAAATTATGCTCTTTTTTGATTAGATTTTTGACTGAACAGTGACCTTTTTTGCTTCAAACATCTCTATTGCCTTTTGAATCATCGGCTCTTTTGTTATATCGGTCCCGTTGGTTTCATCTTGTCGTGAGGGTTCATCACAGTTTGCGACACAGCTAGCGCCTCCTGCTTCAATGTCTTCTATTGTTGAGCCGCTTTGTATTTCTGGCTGTTGTTCCTCTTTTTGAGGCTCTGTTTGTTCCTCTTTTGTGCAGGCAATACCTTTGATTTTTGTCTCAAAGCTAAATGTTTCACGTACAAGCTGCTTAATGACCGAATAGCCGTGTTTGAGCACTTTTTTACACTCTTCGTTCGCACAGCTTTCCCATGTAAGTGTGTTGTTTTCATACGAAACAAAGCGAATGTTGTTTGTAAAACACTCACCAAGTTCATAATTTCTGTCTTTTATTTTGGCGATAA
>Ga0256842_1002866_pt1 | contig 11939 bp, 16 predicted proteins | sample 4559240metaG_FD_185973 | JGI IMG/M metagenome (GOLD analysis project Ga0256842, IMG submission 185973) | Hydrothermal vent microbial communities from Guaymas Basin, Mexico - 4559-240 | ecosystem: Environmental > Aquatic > Marine > Hydrothermal vents | place: Mexico: Guaymas Basin | collected...
TTCAGGGAAGGAGATAGAAGAAGATTTTGAAAAACTACTTTTTTGGATAAAGGAGAATGTGCTATTTTACAATCCGATGGAGGGGAGTGTTAGACCTCAGAGCAGGCTTTTATGGAGGGCAATAAGGGAAATAGTTTAAAGTTTTGACGAAAAGTGAGGCCTATAGTAAAAATTGTGTAAGCATTTGTAGGAATTTTTCATTATAATACAGCCTCCGTATCATAAGTCAAGGTGAAAGTAGGCTTCTTTCTCCTCTTCAGCAAGGATGCGGGCTCCCTCCTTGTAGTTAGTAATTTTAGCCTAACATTTTGCGTGTCCAAAATATGGGGAATCGTTCAATTTTTTAACATTATTTTTTTCAAAGTTTTTTAAGGATATTTGTAAAAATAATGTTGTTTTTTATTGAAAAAATTTGTAAAATTATTATAATGAGTCATAGTGTCAAGATTTGTGTGTATAAATTTTTTGTTTTTGCATCTCAGTTTCTTTTAAAGTTTCTTCTCCATACCTCTCCCTCCTGATGGACACAAGTTCTTCCTTTATGGATATGCCCCCATTTTTGGACAATTATAATGTTACACTTTAAAATTTTCATGTCAAGCTGCCCCCTTTCTTGAACACTTCAAATGGTGGTTTGTATCCCAAAGCAGAATGAGGTCTTTCCATATTGTACCATCTAACCCAATTTAAAATTTTTTCCCTTGCCTCATCTAAACTCTCAAATACTTCAGCATCTAAAAGCTCTTCTCTCATCCTACTGTGAAAACTCTCTACATACCCATTTTTAAATGGCTTTCCAGGCGGTATTATCACTTCTTTTATCCGATACTTGCTTATAACTTTCTGAAAATTTTCAGATCTGAATTCTGGTCCATCGTCTCTGATAATAGCCTGGGGAGGACCATAATCCTTTATTATTTTTTCAAAGTGTTTACCTACTTTGTCTCCAGCAAGACTTACATCTACCAAAGGAGGAAAGGCAAATCTTGAAAACACATCAATCAGGTTAAAGATTCTAATTTTTCTAACAGAACCATTTTTCTGGAGAGTATTTTCAATTATGTCAAGGCTCCAGAGTTCGTTTATTTTAGAAGGGTTAATAGGTTTAAAAGGAACTCGGAGAAGTTTCTTTTTATAGCCTTTGGAAGTAGATTTTTGGAGGTTTAGCAGTTTATAGATTCTATAGATGCGTTTATGGTTTACATGATAGCCCATTTGTTTTAAGATGGCAGTAATTCTGCGGTAGCCAAAGGAAGGGAATGAATAAGCGAGATTTTGTATTAAATGAGCAAGTTTAGAGTTAAGGATAGAGTTTTTGCGGTTGATAGGTTTTAGGTAGAAATAGAAGGAAGAACGAGGTATAGAGAGGAGTTTGCAGGTAGAGGAGACAGACATTCCTGAGTTTACGAGTTTTTTAGCTAAGCTCATAAGCTGCTCCTTGGTTAGATGCTCTTTTTTAAAGCTTCAGTGAGTATTTGGATTTGAAGTTCTTTTTCAGCGAGGAGTTTTTTAAGTTTGAGGTTTTCTTCTTCAAGGACTTTAAGGCGTTTGGCTTCAGAGGAGGAGAGGCCTTTATATTTGGAACGCCAGCGGTAGATAGTGTTAGGTGAGACATTGTATTTTCTTGCGACTTGCTGGACAGAGGAGCCAGGAAGATCAGCTTCAGCAAGGATTTTAATGATCTGGTCAACGGTAAATTTAGTTTGCCTCATTTTGTAGCCTCCTTATGGTTATTGTTGAATAATTTACTACCTTTTTTCAAATTTTTGTATCATAGTGTCCAATATATTGGGGCAAGCCCATTTCTCCCTCTCTTTTCTCTATATTTGGCGATTTTTGGGTTTGACTAAATTAAACTATTGGTTGTGTTTTTCTGCAAAGGCATTTTTTATGGAAAGGCGGGAAAAATTGTGTAGAGAAAAAAGAGAGGGTAAAACGAGAACCTCATATTACCATTTTATCTCTGCTCCAACCCAGATGCTTCTTTTATAGGTATTGTAGCCGTAGATTTCCTGGTAGTCTCTGTCAAAAAGATTTAATACTTTTCCATAAACCCTTAAGTGCTCTTTCACTTGATATGAAAAATAAAGATTGGCAACGAAGTACCTTCCCAGAGAATGGCTTCCGTCTTTATAATTTCCCACATACTTGCTTTCAAAAGTAAAAGAGGCGTTTTTATATAAGAAAGTTACCTCGCCACCTGCTTTTATGTGTGGTCTCCTGGAGAGAACTTTTCCATTCTTATCTTTTGCCCAGAGCCAGTCATAATAAAACATGGTTTTCACAAATTTGTTGAGCTTACCTGCAACGCTGGCTTCATAGCCTCTAGTATTCACCTCTCCAATGTTGTAATACTTACTTGTAGAAAAATCATATTCAATTTTGTCTTTGATTTTGGAAGTAAAATAGCTTAAATTCCAGATTACCCTGTTCTTAAAAGTATAAAGGCTTAGTCCCGTGGCTAAAGATAAACTTTTTTCTGGCTTTAAGTCTTTATTCCCGTAAGAAGAATAAAGCTGATAAAGGGAGGGGGAGACAAATCCTTTTCCTATGTTTATATAAAGCTTTAAATACTTAAAAGGGAACCAATAAGAAGACAGGTCTGCCGTTAAAGAATCACCACTGGTTTCGTGATAATTATATCTCACCCCACTTTTTAAATAAAATTTATTTAAATCAAAAATTAGACTTAAAAACGGGGCATAGCTATAAACAGACTTTTTTAAATTTTCCCATCTGGTATCTATATCTGCTGTTTCTTTAGAATAATCAAAGCCTATCAAAGTTTTCAATCTTTTATTCAAGAAAAAGACATTCTGAAATTCAACTGCAAAAAGCCTTCCTCTATAAACATCTTTGGCATCGTTATATTCTCTTTTTGTTGGAGTATAATTTACCTTTAAATGAAACCGAACATCAGGAGAAAGAGCATACTTAAAATTTCCCTGAAAGTTCTCAAGACTGGTTCTTTCGTTGTAGTCCCATCCGTCAAGGTCCTGCTTTACTTTAAGGATGTAGGTAGAGACAGCTGCTTCAAATTTTTCGTTTTGAAAACCCAATTTTTCTAAGATATTTAAATTATGATAGTAATCGTGATCTGGATAGGCTGCCTTTTTTGAAAAATCATTCATTTGTAAGTGGGAAACACTTAATTTGCCAAAAAAATTGCCTTTTTTCAAAGAAATAGCCCCACCTTTATTAAAGGTATCGTAAGAGCCGATTTCACTCCACACGGAGACCTCCGTTTTTTTGGGCTTTTTGGTAATAATGTTTATTATTCCTCCTACTGCATTTGAACCGTAAAGAGAGGTGTTAACGCCTTTTACTATCTCAATTCTGTCTATGTTTTTCACACTTATGGCAGGCACAATCCAGCTTGCATCTCCCTCACTAATTTCTGAAGGATCATATACTTTGATCCCGTCTATCATGACCACCGTGTACTTTGAGTCAAGCCCTCTGGTGAATATGGATGTTATTCCTCCAGCCCCGTTTTGCGTTAAAAATAAGCCACAGACATTTCTCAAGGCCTCATCCAGGGTTTTCATTCCTTTTTCCTTCAGCTCCTTTCCTGTAATGACAATAGTGTCATACGGGGAAATCACAATTTTTTCTTCAAATCTTGAAGGGGTTATTACTATCTGAGGAGATATATTTTCACCTTTTCCACTGGAAATTAGATAGAAGTTTAAAAGGAAAATAGCCACTAAAATTTTTACAAATTTTTTTGACATTTTTTTCCCACTCCTTAGATTTTTTATTGACAAAATTATAAAAATTGATTATTTATCAAGGGAAAAAAATGGTAAAAAAATGGTAATTTCTAATGAATTTGAAAACTTATCTTTACAAAGAGATTTTTGAAAACCTTGAGTTTATAAGTCTTATTATTGATAAAAAAGGAAATGTTATTGCTACAAATGCTCGCTGGAAGAAGGAAGCTTTTAAAAATAAACTTGCTGGCAGGGTTGATTCCATTGGAACGAATTACTTGGAGCTTTGCGAAAGGACCGAGGGAGAGGAAAAGAAAGATGCCCTTGCAATAGCAGAAGGAATAAAAAAAGTTTTAAAAGGTAAAGTCAGTTCTTTTCAAAAACTATACACTTTTTACGATAATGAAGGGCAAAAAAGACATTTTATTTTTTTTATTCAAAAAATTACCCGGTTTAAGCCCGAACTTTTTCTAATTATGCACATTGAAGTAAACTGGTTATCTCCTCCCAAAGGAAATATTTCTTCAAGGTCTTCTCCATCTCATATTAAAAGGGTTCACTCTGAAGAAAATTTTTCTTATAAAGAACTGCAAATTTTAAAGCTTGTTAAAAGTGGATATACTTCCAAGGAAATCTCTCAAATTTTAAATCTGAGCAAAGATACTGTAGATTTTTACCGGAAGCAAATAAGAAAAAAACTGGGTTTAAAAGGTAAAGGCGTGTCTTTAAAAAGATTTCTTCAAGAAAAATATTGATTGCATATTAAACCAAGGCATGGTATAGTAAAAATTAGAAATGAAGCAAATTTTTTTATTCACAGATGGATGCTGTTTGGGGAATCCGGGGCCAGGTGGGTGGGCCTGTTTGATAAAGTTAAATGGTAAGGAAATTCTTTTAAAAGGTGGAGAGCCTCAGACAACCAACAACAGAATGGAGCTTATTGCAGTGATAAAAGGCCTGGAAGCAATTTGTGAATCAAGTAAGGTAGTTATTTATACAGATTCTGAATATGTCTTAAAAGGAGCCTCTGAGTGGCTTGCTAACTGGAAAAAAAAGGGATTTAAAACTTCATCCGGAAAGGCCGTTAAAAATAGGGATCTCTGGGAAAAGCTTGATTCTCTTTTAAATAAACACTCTGTTAAGTGGATAAAAGTAAGAGCCCATTCAGGCCATAAAGAAAATGAACTTGTTGACAAAGTGGCTAAAAAAGAGGCCCAAAAGTGGAAAAGAGCTTAAAGAAAATTCTTGTGGGAATTACTGGAGCAAGTGGAAGTGTATATGCTTATTGTTTTCTTAAAGAACTGAAAGAGCTTGACATCCCTTCAGAAGTTATCATTACGAAAGCAGGGGAGTATGTGTTAAAAAAGGAACTGGGTTTTTCTTTAGGAAATTTAAAAAATTTGTGCCTTAAAGTTTACACAGAAGAAGAATTTTATGCTCCTCCTGCAAGTGGAAGCTCTAATTATTCTGCAATGGTTGTTATTCCGTGCTCTATGGGTACTGTGGGAGCTATTGCTTCTGGAATTAGTAGAAATCTTCTCCAACGAGCAGCAGATGTGATGCTAAAAGAAAAAAAGCCTCTTGTACTTGTTGTAAGGGAGACACCTTTAAATGTTATCCATCTGAAAAATTTACTTACTTGTGCGGAAGCAGGTGCTACAGTCTTTCCTGCAAGTCCGGCTTTTTATCAAAAGCCTAAAAATCTTGAAGAACTGATTAATTTTTTTGTCCAGAGACTAAGTTTTTTCTTGGGATTGCGTGACAATCTTTCTAACCATTGGCAACCTTGAGTTGTATTATATATACAATTTTTTTTGTTTTGTAGTAAATTTTAATTGTGCCAACTATTTTAAAAAGAACTATTTGCAAACTGGAAACTGGCTCAAAATGGTGAAATGCCTTTTAAAATTGAACCTTTTAGGAATTAAAGAAGTGAAAGTAATAGAGAATTATAAATTAAAATTGAAATTTGAAAATAATGAAGAAAAAGTCTTTGATTTGAAACCTTATTTAAACTTGGGCAAGTTTTCTGAGCTTCAGAATCCAGAATTGTTTAAAAAAGTGAGAATCAGTTTTGATACTATTGAATGGCCAAATGGAATAGATTTAGATCCAGAATTTTTGTATAAACACTCAAAAAGTTTAAAGCATGCATAAGTTTGAATTTTTCCCCATTGGTTGGGTAAGGACTGAGTGTAAAAATGTACCACGGCACTGGAGCTGTTCTGATGTAGAGGGAGAGCTTCATATAAAAAAAGAGTTTCAAAAAGGGCTTACTGGAATAGAGGAAAGGGACAAAATTGTCGTGCTTTTTGTTTTTCACAAATCTCCTCCTTTCTCTCCTGAAAAGCTTATGCAGACGCCTCCAACCAGAAGCGAACCTACAGGAGTTTTCAATACCTGCTCTCCTATAAGACCTAATCCAATAGGTTTGTCCGTGCTTGAGGTCCTGGAAGTGAAAGGCAATATTATCAAAGTGAAGGGTATTGACATGTTTGATGGTACTCCCATTCTTGATATAAAGCCTTTCAAATCACCAAAAACATAAGTGATTAAATAAAATCTTCTTGACAGAGGTTATCAGAAAATCTATAATTATAAGACCTTTCGTTTAGTATTGCGGAGGAACAGAATTTGAGTGGTGACATAATATTTTTTAAAAATGCAAAGATAGTCAATGTTTTTACAAAAGAAGTCCTAAAAGGCTCCTTTGGAATAAAAAATGAAAAATTTATTTTCATAGATTACTCTCCTGAGCAACTTACATTTTCCGATTTTGTCTCTCAATACTCTGATGCTCAGGTTTTTGACCTTAATGAAGCTTACATTACCCCCACTTTTATAGATGGGCACATCCACATAGAATCCTCCCATCTGGTGCCCTCAGAATTTGAAAAATTTGCTTTAAGAAGTGGAGTGACCAAAGTTGTGATAGATCCTCATGAGATTGCCAATGTATGTGGAATTGAAGGTGTGAAGTTTATGCTTTCAGATGCAAGAGTTCTTGAAGTGTATGTAATGGTGCCTTCCTGTGTGCCAGCTTCTCCTTTTGAAACTGCCGGGGCTGAAATTGGAGCTAAAGAAATTGAAGAACTCTTTTCTTTTGGCGAAAGAATACTTGGCCTTGCAGAGGTTATGAATTTCCCCGGGGTGGTAAATGAAGATCCCGAGGTAATTGCTAAAATAGAGGTGGCAAAAAAGGCTAAAAAGCTTATAGATGGGCATGCTCCTCTTCTTAGAGGTAAAGGGCTGAACAAATACATTTTTGAAGGAATAATGAGTGACCACGAATGTGTGGAAGGAGAAGAAGCTCTTGAAAAGCTTCGTCTTGGTATGTGGGTAATGGTGAGAGAAGGCACGGCTTCAAAAAATATCTATCTTCTTGAAACCTTAAAAAGGGTAGGGGACTTAAGAAAAGTGATGCTTGTAAGTGATGATGTCTCTCCGCTTGAGCTTGAAGAATACATGCTTAAAATTCTTCGTAAAGCAGTAAAGTATGTAGATCCAGTTACTGCCATCCAGATGGTTACTATAAACCCTGCAAGCTATTTTGGATTGGAAACAGGAATAAAACCCGGAGCAAAGGCTGATTTCCTTATATTTAAGAATCTTGACAATTTTGAATTAAAAGAAGTGTGGATAAAAGGCAAACCTCTTTCTTTTTGGGAAAAAGAATTTTTTAAAAACTCTTCCAAAACATCAAAAATTTTTACATCATCTCTAAAGGTTAGTTTAAAAAACATAGAAAGTTTCTTAATAGAGGGCTTTGATAATGGAAAAAAGACAGGGAAGGTAAGGGTTATAAAGCCTATCCCTGATTCTCTTATCACAGAAGAAGTTATTCTTGAAATAAAAGAGGCAAGGGAACTTTTACAAAAAGGTGAACTCAGTAGAATTTATGTAATTGAGAGACACAGAGGAACAGAAAGAATAGGGAAGGGCTTTATTCTGGGGGTATTGAAAGACGGAGCTGTTGCGTCCTCTTATGCCCATGATTCTCATAATATAGTAGCAGTTGGAAAAAATATTGAAGACACAGTAATTGCAGTGAATGAACTTATAAAAACTGGAGGCGGATTTGTAGCTGTAAAAGAGGGCAGGGTGCTGAGCAAAGTGCCTTTAGAAATTGCAGGAATTATGACGAGAGATGCAGAGGCTTTAAAGAAAAATTTAAAAGATTTCTATCAAAAAGTTAGAGAGCTTACCCCTTTAAAAGACCTTCTTTTAAGTATGAGCTTTTTCTCCCTTTCTGTAATTCCTGAACTTAAGCTTACAGATAAAGGACTTGTTAAAAACTTTGAAATCGTACCATTAATTGAAAAATAAGAATAGGGAGATAAGGAAAAGAAGTTAAAGCAATGAGAAAAGGTGAAATTCCAGAATTTTCTTGGGGTCAAGTTATGGAATGAAATAGAAGAGCTATTGAAAAAAAATATAAAACACGAGGAGGGAGGGTAGAAGATGGGGCTTAGTAGTTTTTTTGAGTTTGAGAAGTATGGGACGGATCTAAAAACTGAAGTCCTGGCAGGCATCACTACTTTTATGACAATGGCTTACATCGTTTTTGTTAATCCCCAGATTTTAAGTACAACTGGAATGGACTTTGGTGCAGTTATGGTAGCAACCTGCGTATCTGCTGCTATTGCTACTCTTATTATGGGCATCTATGCAAAATATCCTTTTGCCCTTGCTCCGGGTATGGGGCTTAATGCATATTTTACCTATGGTGTTTGCCTGGGCATGAAAATTCCCTGGCAGGTAGCTCTGGGAGCTGTTTTTATCTCCGGTGTAATTTTTATTATATTAACCCTTACCAGAATAAGAACCTGGATTTTTAATGTTATTCCCAATGCCATAAAATACGGCACAGCGGTTGGAATAGGGCTTTTTATTGCGTTTATCGGACTTAAAACTGCTGGTATAGTTGTGCCTCATAAAGCCACCATGGTAACCCTTGGCAATCTCAAATCTCCTCAGGTGCTCCTTGCTCTGTTTGGAATCTTTCTTACTTCCATTCTTGTGAGCCGGAATGTAATTGGTGGAATTTTGCTTGGTATTCTTATAACTTCCTTTTTGGGAATGATTCTTGGGGTGTCCAAATTTCCTGAAGGCATTGTCTCCATGCCACCTTCTATTTCTCCCACCTTTTTAAAGCTTGATATTAAGGGCGCTCTTAATCTTGGTCTTGTTACTATTGTGCTTACTTTCCTTTATGTAGACATGTTTGATACTCTTGGCACTTTAAGCGGCCTTGCCTCTCAGGGTGGCTACCTTGACAAACAGGGAAGACTTCCCAGAGTGGAAAAAGCCCTTATGTCTGATGCGGTGGGAACCGTGGTGGGCTCTCTTTTTGGAACTTCCACTGTTACCACTTACATTGAATCTGCAAGTGGTATAGCTCAGGGAGGAAGAACAGGGCTTGTAGCAGTGGTAGTGGCTATTCTTTTTCTGCTTTCCCTCTTTTTCTATCCCATTGTAAAGGCTATTCCTCCTTACGCCACAGCTTCAGCCCTTGTTATTGTGGGAGCTTTAATGGTTAAAGCAATAAAAAATGTTGATTTTGAAGACTTTACAGAGCTTATCCCAGCTTTTATAACTCTTCTTACAATTCCTTTGACTTTTAGCATTGCCAATGGTCTTGCCCTTGGATTTATAAGTTATGCAATTATTAAACCACTTACTGGTCGTGCAAGAGATGTTCATTGGCTTGTTTATGCACTGGCCATTATCTTTGCTTTGAGATTTATTTATTTGGGTTAATCGGTGGCTATTCAAATTACTTCCGATAATGTATATTATGTAAAATAAAATGTTAGAAAAATTTTTTACTGAAGAAACTTTATCCAAAGTTAAAAAGTACTTTGACAGCTTAGGCTATGTAGAATTTGCTGTAATCTTTGGCTCCTACGGCCGTGGGAGCCCTTTTTTATATTTATAAAATGAATTTTTACTTGTTTTCTTAGGATTAAGCAAAGAAATTTATAAAATTTTTCATAGTGATTCTTACCCCATCCTTTATAAGTAATTATCATGGTGAGCCTTTTGCAGGGACATTTTATCAAAAAGTAAGTTACTGGAGGGCAATTAAAAGTCCACTTAGGAAAACAAAGAACTATTTCCTCAGCTTTTACTTCTGGAAAATTGCTTTTAACAGGCAAAAAAGGTATAAAAGAAAGGATAAGCCATAAAAAATAAGGAAATTTGTAAGATTGTATTTCTTTGGGTTCTGTTTTTAATTTTTTTGCCAGTAAGAAGGCAACTTTTTTAGAATTTCCTGTCCGAGAAAAAAAATAGATAGGGACATCCATTTTAAGAGATTTTCTCTCCTGAGATAACAGCAAAGCCCTCCAGAATTTCTTCCATATTTAAAAATTTAAAGCCTGTTTCCTGGAAAATTTTTTGAATTTCGTAAGGAGCATAGAACCTTGCTTCTGCATAAAATGGACTTTTTTGCTTTTTTTTCTCGTATTTTTTTCCAAGTGGGCTTTCTCTGTTAATAAATCCTATAATTACCCTTCCCTTTTCTTTAAGAATTCGGTGTGCCTCTTTAAATGCTTTTAAGGGCTGTTTTAAAAAGCAAATGGTAGTTATAAAAAGCACAAAATCAAAACTTGAGCTTTTAAAAGGTAGAGCCTCTGCTTTTGCCTGAAGAGGAAGCACTCCTCTTGATTTTGCTTTTTTTAGTGGAGAAAAGGCCAGGTCTATACCAAACTTTGCTCCTAAAAACGGAGCAAACCTTCCTGTTCCCACTCCTACTTCAAGACCTACCCCTTTTTCTGGAACCACCTTTTTTAAAAGATTAAGCTCTGCCTGATAAATCTCCCAGTTTTCTTCATACCAATTATCATATTGGTTTGCTAAATTGTGAAATGGATTCTTTTTCAAATAATCTTTATACATATATCAAACTTTTCTAACAATTTTTTACAAACTTCTTTTTTCTTTTCCTCTGATAAATGTGTTAAGTTTTTTCTTATCCTTTTCTTTGAAATGGTAAATATGTAATTTAACTTTAAAATACTATCTACTATTAAACCTTCACTTTTAGGAAGTAATATTCCTTGCATTTTTAAATTACTTGTAATTCCTGCTACAATTACATTATTAAATTCTTCAAACAATACTAATGCTGGTCTAAGTTTTATCTCAAATGTATCAGCAAATGGCACTTCTACTAAGATAACATCTCCAAATGTTAGCCTATTTTGTCCCATATAGTATCTTCCTTATTATCCCATAACTCTTTCATTTTTTCTAACTGTATTAATTCTACATCTTGTTTAAGAATAAAGTCTTCTATTAGTCTTTTTATAAAATCTTGAATAGTTTCATTCTTATCTTTTAATTTTTGAATAGTCATTACCAATTCTTGAGAAAGTGGGACAAATGTTATATCTTCCATTTCCCCCTTCTCCTTTTAAAAGTATTTTATTTAAAAATATTTTTTGTGTTGCCAGAGTTTTTCAAGGCGCTCTGCCTCTTCGTCTTTTTTTCTGATTGAATCTTCCCAGTCCACTTTTTGTTCAAAAAGTTTAACTTCGTGGGCAATGAGACGCTCTTTAAAATCAGGCTTTGAAAGATAAGGCTTAACTGCTGTTAAAAAGCTCTCTTTCATTCCTTTGAAAAGTTCCCCTACCCTGTCTTCAGGGACGAATGTGCGCTCCTTACGGTAGCGATAATAAACTTTGCCGTCTGTTTCTTCTTTAAACTTTTCGTAATAATAAGGAGAAGAAAAGTGAGAGGCCTCTGGCTCAACCCCTACCTGAGCAAGAAAGCCCACAAGCCACCTATCTCCGGCAAGTTTTCGGGAATAATCCCAAATTTCAAGTATCAAACCATTTGAAAGTGAAATTTTTTCAACCAATTTACCCTCCCAGAGTGGTTTGTGAATTTTAGATGGCGGAAGCCACTTGTAAGCCATTGGTTTTACCCACAGGAGCTGCAGTTTCCTCCTTTACAGGAAGCACAGACAGAGCCCTTACTTCCTCTAAAGCTGCCTTCACACTTAAATGCAACTGTTGACATTAGCTTTTCCACTTCCTTGCTTCTACACTTATGGCAGACTATGTCTTCCTCGTTGTTTCCCAAGATTAGCTCCTCAAAAACTTCTCCACAATCTTTACACTTAAACTCGTATATAGGCATTATCCCCTCCTCAAGATTTAATAGAAATTTTACATAAAGATATTTTAACACAAAATTATTGAGAAACTATAGAGCAGGCTA
>Ga0256842_1002867_pt1 | contig 11939 bp, 14 predicted proteins | sample 4559240metaG_FD_185973 | JGI IMG/M metagenome (GOLD analysis project Ga0256842, IMG submission 185973) | Hydrothermal vent microbial communities from Guaymas Basin, Mexico - 4559-240 | ecosystem: Environmental > Aquatic > Marine > Hydrothermal vents | place: Mexico: Guaymas Basin | collected...
AATTTCATTGCTCTTTTCTGACCTACTGTTCCATGACAAGATGCACATCTTTTATCCCATACATCATTAGTTTTGTTTTGTTTTGTTGATGCAAGAAGCAAAGAGCTTGTACATAATATTAAAAATATTGTTGAAATCTTTTTCATTATAATCTCCATTTTTTTTATATTATATCTAAAATTATTCCTAATAGAAACAAAATGAGTTACATATGTAACGTCATTTCATCATTTGAGTCTTCATATTGAAAGCCAAAGCTTTCGTAAAAATGATTTAATTTTTCTATCGGAGTATTACACCATTTAGAATATGGTCTAAGTCTAATGGTCTTTTTATTCAATGTTTTGGCATATTCTATTGCTCTCAACATAAAAATTTTTCCTAATCCGGTTCCTCTTTTAGTTTCTTGTATAAAGATTTCTTCAAGGTGGATTTCATCTTGATCCATATATGTTTTGTCATAAGACATTAACACATATGAATAATTCATCTCTTCAGAAGATGAGTATTTCCTTAGAATTCCTGATTTATTGAAAGACAAAAAATAGTCAGTAATATTATCATCAAATTCTTTTTCTACTTTTAGCTTTAGCATATAACAGTTCCTTTTAAAAATATGTTCTTTGTTATATAAATAAAATACTTTTATTTATAAAACTCGTAGCTCTTTCTTGAATAAAATCTATTTAGTCTTATATAACACTCCCAATCTTAATTTTAAAGGTTAACAAAAATGGTACAAATATTTATTTATTTTGTGAAAAAAGTTGATAATCTTATTAGTTAATTAAAATATAATCGTTTGGATTATTCTTTAATTTTAACTAATATATTTTATTTAAAAATGAGCATAAGCTCATATTAAGAAGATTTAGATAATCTTTTATAAAAAAAATAAGGATTTTTTTATGAAAAATTTTATTAAAGCGATTTTATTCGCAATGGTGTTAGTTACGTCGATGTTAGTTACGTCGGTAAGTGCTAACGAGTTTCAAGTATTCAGTTCTTTTACTAAAAAGATCGAAATAGATAGTAACAGTAACAGTAATTTTAAAAAAATTTACTACGGAAAAGCAGAAGAATTTTATAAAAATCCTTCTAAGTATTTAAATGAAGCAAATATTAAACAAATAACAACATATAGTTTGCAGTCTATAACAAATGGTGTTAATTCATTAGCAGCAGGTGGTACAGGTAAAGGAGGATTAATAGGTTTAGCAGGTATTGCTATTATCAGTATCGGAGAAGTTGGTTATAACTGGATCATTTCAGATAATGAGTATATCTATTTATCTTTAGTTACAAACACTAAAGGCGAGCAAACTTTAATATATACTTTAATCGTTGCCAATAGCTCTATTGATGATGATGAAGGCGAGAGTTTAGCTCTTGCAGATCAAAAAAAACTTATAAGGAAAATAAAATGAAAAATTTTATTCTATACACTGCATTATTAGCAGTAATTATCTCTTTCACAGGTTGTGGAGGAACAGGCCCTAAACCATCAGAAAATAAAACTAAAGCTTTATTAAAAACAATTTATACAGCAGATCAAAGTGAAATTGCTTATAATGGTTGGTTAAAAGTGGAAAGAGACAACGAAATAGGTACTATTGCCGTTGTTTTAAAAGATGTTGCTAAGCATTACAAGGCTTTAGGTTATACTCATTTTAGTTTTTTTGCTAAGAATAGAGTTCCTTTTATTATTACGAATATGTCTGATTTAGTTTCTTATTGTTATCCTGAAGCTTCTGGATTCAGTAAAAAAGGTTTACATTCTCGTAATACAAGTTTGGAGTATGGAAAGTGCTCTTTAAAATATAACTTTAAAGAAAAAAATAATGGTGTAACTATTAGATTTAAAGGTTATAAAGGTATTAGTTCAATTCCAAGATGGTCAGTTGAAGATGTATTAGCTGATAAAAATATTGATTTTTATATTAAAGCTATGTTAGATGATATGAAAATTGAAGGTAACCATAAATTCTCATATATATTAAGTGACCATTCTAAATAGAGTTAATCTATTTAGTTAGTCATTAAACTTTATAGTTATATAAATCTTTTCTTTTGAAATATCAAAGTCATAATCATTTATTTTTGCAGAACTTTGTTCGTGTGAAAACCCAATACCTATATTTTTAAATAGATCTACTTCTACCATTGCAGCATATGCTAATCCATTAAAATAAGTCCCATCTATTTCCCCTAAACCATAACCAATACCAATAGCAAAACTTACAGGATATCCACCATCACCAAACTCATCTGAAAATTGAGAAAAATCTATACCTACTTTATACAATCCTGTTGCATATGGTACATAATTTGTATTTAATTCTGTTTTTGCATCATTCATAAGTACTACAGAACCTAAATTAACCGAAAAGCCTGATTCTATCCATGGTATATCATCTAATGAAAACATTAAATCCATACCTATCTCTGGACCTATTTGATAATCATAAGTATCTAATTTAGTGAAACTTGTACCTATGTTTAAATGACTTCCACCTGCTAATAATGATGTACTTATAGACAACATCATAGCTGAACTTAGTATTAATTTTTTCAACATATTTTTCTCCAATTATTTATTATTTAATATTTATTATTTTAACATGTTTTTTATATAAAATATTCTATATATATCTTTCTCTTTTAGAAATATTCGTAAAATGGACGATTTATTAAAGGTAGACTAAAAGATCCTTCATCACAATCAAGTAAATTTTCTTTCAATAAAACTTTTAAAGCATAAGAAGCATAAATTAAACTTATTTTCATATCTTTATCTTTTAATGATCTTTTTAGAAATTCTTCATAGACATCTTCTTCCGTAAAAGAGTTATCTAATCCTTCATTATCTATTTTTGTTACAAAAAATGATATAAGTGTTTGAATAGTATATTCATCATCTATCTCTGATAATAATATGTTTTCTATTTCTCTTATCAAATATTCATCCATATCTTTTATTTCATAGTAAATTTCAGATTCTTGTGTTTCTCTATCTTCTTCGTTAAATGAATCTAAATCATCAAAATCTATTCCATTCTCATTTTGTTGCTTATTAAACGCGGATCCATTTGTTTGTATTTCATAAAAGTGTACAGGTAAATTTTCGAAATCTAAATAATCTTTATTATTATTAATAATAACACCATCTTTTACAGGAATGTCTTTTATTTTAGACATGAAAATATTTAATTCTTTATTTGATAAAATTGTCGATTTTAATTTTTTCTTATTCCATTCTTTTCTTCTTTTTATTAACTCTTTTTGTTGTTTTTTCTCTTGTTTATTTATATATTTTTTATATTTTTTGTATGTTTTAAATCTTTCAATTAACCTAATATTTTCTCTAAAAATGTCTTTTTCTTTTTCTTCAAAATTGATAGCTGTTAGCAATATTTCAAGGTTTAATTTATATTTTTCTATTTGATCTAAGTTTGCATAGTTATTGTAACTATGTATATTCCCTTTTGTTGGTACACAGTAACTAAATCCATAACCTTTATTTCTTAATACTGCACTTAAGTCATCTTCATCTCTATCTATTGTTATGTTTTGATCTTTTATTTTTGATTTTATTTGTTTACAAATATTAAAAGATGGATTATCATATTCTATAGAGGCAGGATGTCCCCAGTTTTCATAAGTTACATCTAAATTTATGAAAAATATGTCTTTTATAAATTCTTTATTTAATATCATATAATTTTTCATACCACCTAAATCTATCTCTTCATTTTCTGTAAAGAGATATTCTATATTATCATCTAATCCTTGTTTTTCTAAATTTTTTATTGTTTCAATTAAAACAGCATTTGTTAAAGTATTATCTAGTGCTCCAATTATTTTATTTTCATCTTTTTTTAATAAAAAAGTTTTGTCTACAGAAAATCCTTTATTAAACTTTTTTATTAAATCAATATGAGAGACAACAACAATCTTTCTTGTTTTTTTAGCTGGTACTATAATCCCTATTCCTTCCATATATATAGGGTTCTTTGATTTAAGTATATTTATAATCGTAGCTTCTTTCTCTCCTTGACCATTTTTAAATGGTTTTGAGATTAAAGACATAATTTTTAATATTTCTTTCATAAGAAACCTTTTTTTATTTTATAATAACAAAAAGTTCTTTATTAAATGATTAAATTAAAATTAATGGTAAACCTTTAAGGTATAACTAAGGGTTAACCCTTAGTTTTTGAAAGATCAGAAAAAGAACCTTTTTCTTTTATTCTTTCAGCGAGTGTTTTTGTAAAGCTATCTTCTTCTGTTAACTTTTCATAATCTCCAATAACCATAAATGCGTGTTTTGCACGTGATATAGCAACATTTATCATGCTTGGATCTTGATTAATAAAGGCAAGAGAATCTTCTTTTTTTGAAACAACACTTGAAAATATAACCACATCATATTCTACTCCTTGAAATTTGTGAACTGTACCAACTTTTGCAGCTTCTGGAGAATGAGCAAGTCTTTCACCAAAAGTATTAACTAAAGCTGCTTCTTGTGCAACATATGGAGTAATAATACCAACTTGAGTTGTTAGGTCAAAACCTATTGATTCAAGTCGATTTAAAATCTTTGTTATTCCATTTATTTCTTCATAATTAGTCTTTCCTCCATTTGGATTAGAGACATTAAAAAAGAATGTATTACCATTGAGTTTCTTATAAGCTTCATATTTAGGTTCCAAAGTACAAACTTTGAGATCTTGATAGTCAGCTATTTCTATAAATAGATTAGCAATAGGTCTTACACATCTTCTATGCTCATCTAATATGATTCCAGAACCTGTAGCTCTAAAACCACCTTCGATCGTTCCTGCAGATCTATGAAATGCTGAAACACTTGATGGTGCATATTTATCCCAAAACTCTTTTAAGTATTGAGATTGAAAATAATCTAAGAATATTTCATTTATTGCAACGATAGGTTTTAGTTGTTTGGGGTCACCAACAATAATTGCTCTTGTTGCTTGTGTCATTGCTGGAACTATATCTTTTGATGTTATCATTCCTGATTCATCAGCAAGTATTGTTCTATAAATAGTTTCTGCTCTGTTAAAACCAGCCCACATTCCACCAACAGCTGCTAGTGTACTTGTAGTTACTGGGAATACCATAGATAAATGACGAAAGAAATTATCCATCTTTACTTTAGAAGAACTTATGTAGTCATACGTTTCTTTAAGATAAGTAAATCTATCTTTAAAATCTGAGTATGTTAAATAAGTCAAAGCTTTAATTACCTCTTTCTTGTTTTTTAATGTATGCTGATACATAAATTTATTTGCTATAAGAAATACTTTATAGTTTAGACTATACATATTTGTTCTAAAGAATTCACCAAAACTCTCAGCTTTTAATAGCTTTAGAAATTTAGCTGGTTTATTCTCATATTGATCTCGAATATCTTCAAGTTCTTTAACCTCTTCACGTAGCTCTAAATTATTTATAGCTATATTATAAAAAGGTACTTTTTTTTCTAACTCAAGTAATAAGTCGAGTAAAACATAAACATCTTCTTTATGCATTTCTTTTATACGAATAGTTTCTTGAAGATCAAAAAGAATTTTTTTCTCTTTCATCATTTTCGAAATAAATCCAAGTTTCTCTAACTTTGCTTTTGTTAACTCTATCTCTTCTATCCAGGTTCCTAATTTTTCTATTGAAAAACTTTCACCTGAAACTGTAGAAATCTTACTATTTAATTTTTCATAAGATGTAATTATTTTTAACTCATCTTCAGGAGTGAAGTCTTTTAAAGGTTGTCTTAATTCATCTATTTTTGAAACAAGTTCATTATAGTTTTTGACATCTTTTAAAGTTTTGAGCTCTTTGAAATCAAGCTTTTTTTGTTCGAAAGATTTTAATATCTTTTTGAGTGATTTAGCTGTTTTTTCATAAGTATCTTTATTAAATTCTTCTACATTTAATTTTTTTATAACTTCTCGTACATTTTTTATAGAGTTTGCTTTGTTTTCAGTGTTACCTCCAACATAGCAAAAACCAAATGCATTTAAAGATTGATAAACATTTGCTACAGCTTTATTAGCCGTTGATGAGATCAACATAAGATTATTATAATCCATATCGTTTTCTATTATTGAAATAGCTCGTTTTGTGATCTCATTAGCAATTAAAGATAGAAATAAAGTTGTTTTTCCTGTACCAGGTCCACCAACAACAGGAATCATATTAATGTTTTCCTGATTTTCTAACATAACAATACCTTGTCCATGACCTAAAGGAAAATCTTTAGTCATTGAACCAATCCAATAATTGTCACTCATTTTAGGAGCTTTATTTTCTGGTTGAGTATAAGTTAAATATTCATCTATTAGAACATTTTTTGTATCGATTAAATCTAAGAATAAATTCTTAGCTTTAAACTGGTCTTTCATGTTAAAGAACATACATACACCACTTGCATTTGTATTAGCTTGAGGTAATAGTATTTCTAATCCGTGAGGGTTTGTTAAATGTTTTTGAAAAAAGTTATAAAGTCTATTCATAATCATTTGTGGCCCAATAGAGATCTCAGTAATTAAATCTGAGATATATTCAGCTATAAATTCTTCGTTATCTTTACGACCTTCTTCTGTTTTAAAATCAAAAAAGTAAGAGAGAACTCCTTCATTTAAGATTATTTTATCTTCAAGATTTAATCTTAAATGATAATCTATACCATTTTTACTTGAATTTAACATTTCTTTCTTATGACTTGAAATATCTGCCATAACTATAGGTAAATACACATATGTGTCTTTATCCGGAAAGAATATCTTCATAAATACTAAACCTAACATTAATTTGTTAGAGTCTTTCATTTGTCCGTTATCTTTCATTTCTACAATAGGTGAAATATGTCTGTGGACATATGATACTGCTTGCATACTTAAGTTTATGTCCATAAACTCGCTTTTATTTTCTTTACCAAATGATATTTCTGACAATTTTACTTGTCTTAACGCACGTTGGCGTTGATCATTTGGTCTTTGAGTATAAGACATGTCCAACGCCTCTAAATCAGTAAAATCAGCATAAAACTGCAATACTTCTTTAGCTTCTGTTTGTTTAGATTCCATATTGGCTCCTCTTTAAATTTATATCTCAATAAATGAGTATGCCAAGTAATAAGTATTAACTTCTTAAAATAAGAATATTAATTGCTAAATTTAAGTTCTTTTATACAAAATTTGTGTAAATCTTTTTTATAAGAAGAATTTATTTAATATTTTTTTTAGTTATAAGTATATAACAGATTATTCATCTTTTTAAGGAGACCAATATATTCAAACAACAAGTAATTTAAAATTATAAGTTTGATATAAAAAGGAAAAACAGATGACTTTATTAACACAAGGAAAAGAAGATAACGAATCTTTAGAACGAATAGGATTATTTCTATTTGTAGGTTTCGTTTATGGACAAGTAGTATCACGAATAATGGAAACTACTTTAGGTAATGTATATTTAACAATGGCTTTTATTGTAAGTTTTGCTTTATATATATTATATAGGATCAATAAAGAAATTTTACGTAATCAACAAAGATTAACTTCTATATATTTGCTCGTAGGTTGTGCAGGAGGATTTATGATCTATTTCATATTTCAAGCAAAATCGCTATAGGTTTTATTATAATGAACCATCTTGGTTATGATTTAAATTCTATTTTTAGTTATAATGTTATTTCTTAGTCAAGATTACAAATTTTGTTTGGATCCATTTAAGTTTAAAGGAGCTTAATTAATAGACTATGAGTATCCTTTATAGCAGACTACACTGATACAGCTTTTATTAGCTGTATCTAAAATACTTCCTTATAACTAATTAAATTTCAAAAAATTCGATATAATCTTCTATAATTAAATAGGAGTTAACTATGTACAAAATTATTTTATCTGCTACTTTAGTATCATTTTTATTATCAACTGGAACGCTCTCAGCTAAAGAGCCTGTAAAAAAAATAAAGTTTATTAAGTTAGAAAAAAAGTATATGACTTTATCTGAAATAAATTCATTTTATGTAAACTATGCTTTTTTAAAAAACAAAAAAGATATATATAAGTTTCTTAAAGGTATTTTTCATTTCCATTTATTAGAAAAAGGATCTAAACAAGGTCTTCTTATTGGTTTTATGAGTGGGTTAATTAAAGATGATTATGAATCTTTCAAAATGATTATAAACCAAAATTCTCTTTCTCTTGATGAAGCTAAAGCTTTGTCTGTATCTATTTATCTATCAGATATAAATAATTCAGAAACATTATATGAAGCAGTTAAACAAAGTCTTAATGATAAAGAAAACTCTTTTATAGAAGATTTAAGAAAAAATATTCCTTCTAAAGATATATCATTGTTGTCTTTTAAAAATGATTTCAATATAAATATTTCTATTGGATCTTATTTTCATAAGAAAAATTATAAGATAATTAGACATTTATTAAATGAACTTTATCCTTCTAAATCTGATTATTTATATCATAAAAAACTTCTTTTTTCTATAATATTATTATCTTCTAATTTTGTTGAGGTTGAACAAGAAGTTAAAAGATTGTCTTTATCTAAAAAACATGTTAATATAAAAGATGATTTATTGTATATCAAAGATAAAAGCTCTTACTTAAATAAAATTGATAATCAAATTATTTTGGTTAGCACTATAACTTCTTTGGTTTCTTATAAATAATATTTTTAAAATTTCGATAAAAAGGTGAAAAATGGAAAACAGAATATTATCAAAAGAACTTGTTCTTGGTGCTTTTGATCAAATTGAATTATATATAGATTACTCTAATAATGACCTTATAATGTCTTATAAGGGCCTTATAGATGAGGCACTAAAGGAATTATCTTTATCTCTTGAAGACAAAACTATGCGTCCTGAGTTATTTATAAGTATTAGTCTTATGCATATTGAATTAAATTCACGTATATTTGGGAAAGAATCTTATAAAGACTTTGTTTTTTCAAGATCACACTTATTTTTAAATTACGATAATTTGAATTTAAATGATCTTTTTTCTTCTCTGATTTTATTAGAGCTAAATTTGCTTAAATTTATGGCTGGTGAAATAAAAGTTTTAAGCTTAAAACCTCTTATTCATTTTTTTAATAATCTTTCATTCTTTTTAGAAAAAGAAGAACTTTGGAAAAAATAGAAGAACTTATTCTTCTATCATTTTTATGATTTCTTCAAAGAGATTTATGGAATCTATAAAAGAGTCTTCATAAGAATAAACTGGTAGTTTTTCTATAAAACTTTCTGCTTTTTTTGTTATCTTATCTTGATAATCTGCACTAATAAAAACAGCTCTCATATTCTTTGATACACTATTCATAAAAAATATATCCACTTCATTATCATCATTTAGTTCTTTTAAATGATCATATACCATATCTATAAGATGTGTAGCCATTTTTTTTGATAAATAAAACTGAGATGCCTTATGTTTTACTAATTCACCAACTTTATTGTGATATAGTATATGTACCATTTCAGGTGAATCTTCAGTATGAATAAAATCTATTTCTTTTATTGCATTTTTACCTAACATTGAAGATTTATTTCCACTATAAAGTAAACCTTCCTTTTTTTTTATTATGGTAATTATTTTATGTAATCTTTCACCAATTTCTTTTAAATCTTCTTTTTTTATATTATTAACATTCATTTTAAACTCCGAAATTATTTATTTGTATATGTATATATTATATAGTTTTTATTAAAAATAATGTTGTTGATTTTTATAAAAATAGAGGTATATTTAATGTTAATAGCCTTTGGGAAAGGCTATTTGTTTAAGAGTGCGTTCTATCACTACCTTTTGTAGGAGTTATAACAAAACCATCGACTTTATTTAACTCAACTTCTTCTAATATAATAACAATTCTTCTCAATTCTTCTTTTGAAAAAACTGTTTCATCTTCTAATGAATTCAATAAAGAATTAACCTCAACTAAAGCACCCTTTACAAGAATATCTATTTCAGAGTCTACTTCTAATTTATTTATATATGGCGAGTCTACGTACTTTTCTATTTTTTCGAAAACAGAAAACATTCTTGTGTCATGTATATATTGATTTTCTTTCGTTGGTATTTTTATCATAATAAATCCTTTGTTGTTATTTAAATATAGTACAAAAATATATCTTTATCTTTATTTAAATAAAAAAATATTTTCATATAATAAAAGCTAAAAGCTAAAAATCTTACTTTTTATATGTAGATGTTATCCAGTTAAAATCTCTTTTATCTTTCATTACTTCTTCTTTTAATTTTGAAAAACCAGCAGCAAGTAGTTGATTGTCTATTAACTCTCTTGTTATAGTAAAAAACTCTCTTTTCTCATCTGTTGATCTATCTAAATCATTATATGATAATACTAATAATCCATCTTTATTTAGTTTATTAAATAGATTTTTGAATAGATTAACTCTATTTAAGTCATCTAAATGAAAAATTAATCCTATTGAGTAAATTAAATCATAGTTACCTTTAAAATTCATTATAGGTAATTCTGATAAATGTGCTTTGAAGTTATTATCTCTTGCTATTTTTATAAAATCAGCACAAGAATCAACACCTTCTATATCTATGTTAAAATTTTGTCTAAAATGTAACATATCTCTAATAGAACCAAATCCAAGATCTAAAACTTTAGCATTTCTTTTTAGTGAAATGAAATAAGGATACATATATTTATAAAATACGCTTAAATCATAAGTGAAGCTTTCTTTTATAAATTCTTTTGGATTGTTTTTATAATAATCTTTCTTCATCTTTTCCCCTTTAAAAGAATTTAGGATCAATAAGTTCTAAAACTTTAACTGATCTTTTAAATTCTTTTTTTGCTCTTTTGATAACTATCTTCATAGCTTCATCAAAATCTTTATTATCTGTATCTTCAAAGTAATGAGACATTCCACTATAAATATAATCTGCAATTTCCCAATCTAAAACAGCTTGCTTTTTTATTTCTTTTGCATCTTCTTTTGTTAATTCTTCTATTTTGAAGAAACCACAATTTTCTATATGAAAACCTGATTTGTTTCCAAGTTTTCTTGCCTCATCTTTATTCTTAGCACCTATAAAACAAATAGTTTTAAATGGACGCCTACCATCTATATCTGTAGCTTCAGATACTTTATAAATCTTTTTCATAAAAGACTCCTTTTTAAAATTATATCTCTAATAGAGTATGCTTTGTATTAAGTATGTTTTTAGCTTTTATATTAAAGAACTTAAAAGTTTTCTTTAGTTATAATAAATAAAAAAATAAAGGGTTTATTATGCAAATAATTAGTTGGTTCTTAGAAAAATATCCAGAATTAGTAATTGATATGCAAAACACAACACACCATATATCTAATTCTATTGATGAGCAGAGCCCCTTTCATCAAGAAGGTAGTGTTTATACTTATGTTTTAATGGTGTTTACTCTCACGTCAAAGAGAACAACTCTCTTGAGCTTAAACTTGCTGCTTTATTACATGATATTTCAAAAGCTAAAATAGCTCATATTAAAGAAGGTGAAGAAACCCCGCCCTAAAGGACGAGGCTTCTAATTAAACTATTAAGTTTAAGAAGATTCAGTGTGACGAGTGTCCCACCTGGCTTTCTGCTCCAGAAGCCATTTTTCATACTCAAGTATATTTCTCGCCGCATTTATATCGGCATTTTCTTTATGCCCACATTTTTTACAATGAAATACACTCTGACTCGTACGGTTTTTTCTACTTATATATCCACATTTATTACACCTTTGTGATGTATATGCTGGATTAATTTGGACTAAAACTTTGCTGTACCTTTCGGTTTTATATATCAGTTTTTGGATTAACGATCCCCAACTCACTTCTGATATACTCTTTCTCAGTCGGCGAATATCGCCTTCTTTCATTTTTTTTATTT
>Ga0256842_1002868_pt1 | contig 11932 bp, 12 predicted proteins | sample 4559240metaG_FD_185973 | JGI IMG/M metagenome (GOLD analysis project Ga0256842, IMG submission 185973) | Hydrothermal vent microbial communities from Guaymas Basin, Mexico - 4559-240 | ecosystem: Environmental > Aquatic > Marine > Hydrothermal vents | place: Mexico: Guaymas Basin | collected...
TCTTCTACAAATCCTTCCCAATTGTCTTCAAATATCTTTTGAATTAATCGCATTTTCAGCCCTCATTTCGTTTTTATTTAGTATATCATTTTTTTGATTTCAATGCACTTTCCTAAGTAATAAAAAAGTGGCATAACCACTTTTAAAATTATTTTTTTATTTATTTTTCATACTAATTAAATGAAGTAATTCAATAGCTTCTTTTAATAATCTAATTATCACGTTTAACGAATACTGAATAGATACTACAGCAACTATAATCATAAAAATTCCAATAAATTTAAGATCTATCATAATTGTTTCCTTTCATAAAGAATTAATTCCTTATCAACAATTTTATTATAGTCAATATACTCCTCCAAATTTTCAGGTACTGTTATAACATTTACATTTCCATCACTAATATATTTATTATCAGGATTTTTTTCAAAATAATCAATCCAATAATCAAGTTGATATTCCATTGAACCAGCTTGAACTCTATTAATACTTTTATAATTAAATTTCTTACTTATAGGTGAACTAGCTGGATTCCAGCCTACATTTAGAACAGCAATATTATTATAATCTATATCACCATATTTACCATTATAAATGAATTCTTCTAATTTTTCGTCTTTAGGCCTTTTCCCAAATGGTAATGCTAAAGTTTTCACTTCATATCCATTCAAGTGACTTTCAATCTTCTCTTTATTTATTGCTAAAGTCTTCTGTATTGCATCAGCAGATAAAGTTGATAAATCTTCATGCCCATTTGAATGATTTCCAATATCATATCCGTTATCAATTAAATAATTTAATTTGTAATCAACATATTCTTTTTGACCAAAAACAATATTTCCATTCAGAAAAAAAGTTGCTTCTCTTCCAAAATTCGGATTCTCCTTATATACCGAATCAATAATACCTACAGCAGATTTTGAATCAATTTTTATTTCTCCATTTTCTTCAAAAACTTTAAAATTAGTACTATGCCCATCATCAAAAGTAATCACTACAGGAGTTTTGCCAGCATCAATATCCATGTTATTATTTACATAATCTTCTAAGCTAACTAATACATACCCTAAATCGTTAAGTTCAATTAAATCATTCTTAAAAATCTCTGGAGTACTTACAAATTGTTTCTCGTTTTTTCCAAATGAATGATACATAATAATCATAACTCTTCCTATTTCATTTGGTCTAACTTCATCTAAATTAATTTTCTCAACTTCAGTAATTTCTTTTTCTGGTGTTTCAACTATAATTTCTTTTTCTGTTACTTTATCATCAACTTTTTTTATAATTATTTCTTCAGCACTCTGTTCTATTTTCATAACACCTTTTTTATTATCTTCAACTTCTTTGCTACATCCGGCAAATATTAATGGAATTATACAAAGAAATATTAACATTTTTTTCATTTTATCACTCCCTTAATACATTCTACTATTTTAAAATAATATTTCAATATATTTTTACTTTATTCATGCATCTATTTATGATACAATTACTGAGCGTAGCTTTTAATGGTGGTGAATAATGTTTAATAATAATTCTGAATTACAAGTAAAAAATAAAATTATAATATTACAAGTTCTTTCAACTTTTGGTGTACCTCTAACAAATAATGAAACAACTGAGTTCATTTTAGAGAACGAATTAATTAATTATTTTGAGTTACAACAATATTTAAGTGATTTAATAGAAGCAAAAATGATTGAGCTAAATTGCTCAGAGAATGAAGAACGTTATTATTTAACTGATAACGGAAAAAAAACTCTTCATTATTTTAATAATAGGCTAACTCAGGATTTAAGAAGAACTATCAATGATAAAGTTGAATCAAAAAAATTAAGAATAATTGCAAAAACGAATATTTCTGCTGATTATTTTAGACTTGATAATGATGAGTATTTAGTTGAACTAAAAGTTGAAGAAAACAATTCAACTTTAATGAATCTTCAATTAAATATTATCTCAAATAAACATGCAAAATTAATCTGTGAAAAATGGGAGAAAGAAGCACACTTTCTTTATGGAGATATATTAGGCTTATTAATAAACGAAAAAAAATAGAGATTTTAAAAATCTCTATTTTTTTTGATTATTTTTCTAAAATCGCCAATCATATATAGCGAACCAAATATTATTGTAGCATCGTAATCTTTTGAATATAATTTAATATTGTTAATTGCATCTTCTAATTCAATATATTCAACATTATTATTTTTCAATTTAACAAGATTCAAAAGCTCGTCTTTTCCCATAGCTCTGTAATTATTAACTTTAGTAACAATAACTTTATCAAATAATGCAATTATCTCATCAATTGATTTCTTAACATCCTTATCCCCAAGCATACTAAAAATAGCAAGTATTTTTTTATTTTTAAACAAATTATCAATACTTTTTCTAAGAGCTTTTACACCATCAAGGTTATGTGCTCCATCAATAATTATTAATGGCTTCTTACTAATAATCTCAAATCTTCCAGCCCAATTCGCCTTTTTTATACCTTTTTTTATTTCTTCACTAGATATATCAATTAAATTTTCATCTTTTAATTTATTCATTGTTTCAATGGCAAGTATAGCATTTTCAACTTGATATTCAGCAATCATTGAGATTGAATAGTTATCATTTTTATAATTAAAATCGATACCATCAATACTAATATTTTTAATTTCATATTCCTTAGCATTTATGACTTCTAAAATCGAATTACTTATTTTAGCTTTTTTCCTAATTACATCTAAAATTTCTTTTTTAGTATTAGTAGTAATAACTAATCTATTATTTTTAATAATACCTGATTTTTCAAATGCAATTTCTTCAATTGTCTCACCTAAATATTGAGTATGATCCAATGAAATTGGAGTTATTACGGAAATTAAAGGATTTTTAATTACATTTGTTGAATCAAGTCTCCCACCCATTCCAACTTCTAAAATTACATATTTCAGTTTTTTTCTTTTAAAAAACTCTAGTACTACTGCAGTTAAAACCTCAAATCTAGTCGGATGAGTCATATTTTTTTCAAGCATAATTTCTACTTTACTTCTTACAAAAGTCGTAACTTCAGCTAAATCGAAATCAGATATAAATTTTCCGTTATATCTGATTTTTTCATTATAATAAGATAAATGAGGTGTTGTAAATAAACCCACATCATTACCCGCATTTACTAAAGTTTCATAAATAAAATTTGAAGTTGATCCTTTTCCATTTGTTCCTGCAATATGAATAATTTTCAATTCTTTCTGAGGATTATTCATCAAATTTAATAAATTTTCAATATTTTCAAGTCCAAGTTTAATACCAAATTTTGTCAAAGATTCAATATAATTTACAGATTCATCAAAATTCATAATATCTCCTACAGTTTAGTTTTTATAGATTCAATTCTTTCATTTACAGATACAAGCATATCTTCAAATTTCTTGATTTTATCTTTTTCTTTATTAATCAATGCTTTAGGAGCTTTATTAACAAAACCTTTATTTGATAATTTCCCATGCGCTCTTTTTATTTCAGATTCAAAACTTTTCTTTTCATCTTCTAATCTTTTTAATTCAACTTCAAAATTAATTAAATCAGAAAGAGGCATAAATAATTCTGCTCCTTCTATTACAACACTTACAGCATCATCTGAAATATTTGTTTTTTCTTCAAGTATAACTTCAGAACATGAAGCAAGATCAATTAAATATTGTTTATTAGTAATAATATTTTCTCTAACTTTTCCTTCTGCAATAACTAAAAGTTTTGCTTTTATCTTTGGAGAAACATCCATTGTTGCTCTTACATTTCTAATATTCTTAATTGCATCCATTATTCCATTCATTTGTTCTACACTATTTTTATCAAGTTTAGTTTCATCAAACTCAGGCCACTCAGAAATTATTAATGCTTTATTCGTACTATTCATATGCGTCCATATTTCTTCAGTAATAAAAGGCATAAACGGATGCATAAATTTTAAAATATCTTTTAATACTGTCATTAATACTTTTTGAACAGTTAATTTTGCTTCCTCATCTTCACCATACAATCTTTTCTTTGCAAGTTCAATATACCAGTCACAATATTCATCCCATACAAATTCATATATTTTATTAGCTGCAAGTCCTAATTCAAATTTTTCAAGATTAGATGTAACATCATTAGTAACCTCATTCAATCTTGATAAAATCCATTTATCTGATAAATCAAGTTCTTCATTTCCAGTTAATTCAAAATTTGAAGTCGAATCTTCTAAACCCATCATTACAAATCTTGAAGCATTCCATATTTTATTTGCAAAATTTCTAGAAGCTTCAACTTTTTCAATCATAAATTTCATATCATTCCCTGGTGAATTACCAGTCATTAACATAAATCTTAAAGCATCCGCTCCATATTCATTTATTATTTCTAAAGGATCTACTCCATTACCAAGAGATTTTGACATTTTTCTGCCTTGAGAATCTCTTACAAGTCCATGAATAAGTGTATATTCAAATGGTACTTCTCCCATTTGCTCAATACCTGAAAACATCATTCTTATAACCCAGAAGAAAATAATATCATATCCTGTAACAAGTACATTTGTTGGATAAAAATAATCAAGTTCTTCTGTTTTCTCAGGCCAACCCATTGTTGAAAAAGGCCATAATGCAGATGAAAACCATGTATCAAGTACATCTGCATCTTGTTTTATATTTTCACTTCCACATTTTGAACATTTATGTGGTACATCCCTTGATACCATTGTTTCTCCGCAATCTTCACAATAATAAGCTGGAATCCTATGTCCCCACCAAAGTTGTCTTGAAATACACCAATCTCTAATTCCCTCAAGCCAATGATTATATGTTTTACCAAATCTTTCAGGAATAAGTTTCATATCCTTGTTTTTTAATGCATCAAGTGCTGGTATTGCTAAATCATCCATTTTTACAAACCATTGTTTTGAAACTCTTGGTTCAATAACAGTACCACATCTATAACAAACACCTACATTATGCAAATGATCTTTAACTTCTATTAAAACACCAATCTCATCTAATTCTTTTACAATTTCTTTTCTACACTCATCTCTATCCATTCCTTTGAAATGCATAGCATTTTCATTCATGAAACCTTTTTCATCAATTACAGAAATTTCTTCCAAATTATGTCTTTTTCCAATTAAAAAGTCATTGGGATCATGAGAAGGTGTTACTTTTAAAGCTCCAGTACCAGTTTCTAAATCTACATACTTATCTCCAATAATAGGTATTTCTCTATTAACTATTGGTAAAATTGCTGTCTTACCAATTAAGTCATGATATCTTTTATCATCAGGGTTAACAGCAATTGCAGTATCACCTAACATAGTTTCAGGCCTAGTAGTAGCAATTTCTAAATAATCATCCGTTCCTTTTATTTGGTATTTTATATGAAAAAAATGACCCGCTTTCTCTGCATGTTCAACTTCTGCATCCGATAATGTAGTTTGACAATCAGGGCACCAATTTATAATTCTATTTCCTTTATATATTAACCCTTTATTATAAAGATTCACAAACACTTCAGTTACTGCATCATTACAACCTTCGTCCATTGTAAAACGCTCTTTTGACCAATCACATGAATTTCCAAGTTTTTTCATTTGATTTACTATCTTACGTCCATAAATATCACGCCATTGCCATGCTTTAGCCAAAAATTCTTCTCTAGTTAAATCATCTTTTGTTTTTCCTTCATCTTCTTTTATTTTATTAAGTACTTTAACTTCAGTTGCAATAGAAGCATGATCTGTTCCAGGAAGCCACAAAGTTTCAAAACCTTGCATTCTTTTAAATCTAATTATTACATCCTGTATAGTATGATCAAGTGCATGACCCATATGAAGTTGCCCAGTAATATTTGGCGGAGGCAAAACTATTGAAAAAGGCTTTTTATCTTTATTGACTTTAGCCTCAAAATATTTCTTATCCATCCAAAAATCATAAATTTTATCTTCAAATTCTTTTGGATTATAATTCTTATCCATTTTTAATTCCGACATTTTATCACTCCTTATCAAAAAATAAAAAAATCCTCCATCCAAAGGGACGAAAGACTATTACGCGGTACCACCCTAATACCATATAATATGGCACTTGAAATTTGTAACGTAATTACACGGTTATACTTACTAAACTCAGTATAACATCTTAAAAGCTACAACAAATAATAAAGCTCCTGAAAATTCTCACAGCCAAGGAATTTTCTCTCTTTTGGTTTTAGTATCTGTACTCTTTTTCATTGATTATTAACAATTATATGTCACTAATTTTATCATATATCAATTATATGTCAAGTGCGTTACTACACAATATGCAACGTTTTAATATTAGTTAAATAATTAGATAAATCCGACACCATTTCAGTATAACTTAAATTAAATACTTTCCATCCTTTTACATAATTAACATAAATTGTTCTTTTAATCGTAACTGATGGTAAAAACGGATTTCCTTCAACATCTCTACTATCATCATAAATGCAAAGTCTTATAATTTTTCCTAAACTAACTTCAAGATTTTCAACATCTAATCCACCTCTTACCTCTTCATCTTTTACTATAGCAAACCATTTATATTCATCAATTGTTCCTTCGAAAAAATTATTATGTCTAGAATGTCTATAAATTTTTATATTATGTTTAATTTTTTTCATAATATCACCTCAATCTACTATGTGATATTATTACCTTTTTAAAAAGTGTTTAAACTTTTTTTATTATTATTTATATATGGAAAAAATTTTTTGATATTTTTTTTAAATGATTATTGAAATAAATTGTTAAATAACCAATAAAAGTTCCTGAGATAGTACCTATAACTATTAAAACAGGCAAATAATTAATTAATAAAATATTTTTTATAATAATTATTGCAACAATGACTTGTCCTACATTATGAAATACAGCACCAGTTACACTTATTCCTATTGGTGAAATTTTATTTTTAAAAATTTCTTTTACTATTACCATAAAAATAAAACTTAGTACTCCGCCTGAAATGCTATAAATAAATCCACTTAATCCACCACCAAAAATTGCTCCTAATATTATTCTTGTGATCATAATTAAAAATGTATCTTTATATGATATAGACATAATACATATCATTGTAACAATATTTGCCAAACCAATTTTAGCTCCCGGAGCAATAAACGGCATCGGTAAATAATTTTCAAAAATATTTAATACTATCGCAACTGCAGTCAATATTGAAAGATAAGTAATTCTTTTACTTTTCATAGTTATATCCTAAATCAATTATATCTTTAACTACTTCTGATGCTATTAATAATCCTGCTACTGAAGGAACAAATGAAATAGTACCTTTTACATTCATATCATGGATAAAATTATCTGGTTTTTCAGTTGAAAATAAAACTTTTAATTTTTTTATACCTAATTCTTTTACACTTTTTCTCATTTTCCGTGCAAGAGGACATGTATGTGTCTTTTTAATATCAGTTATTAAAAATTTTGATGGATCAATTTTATTCGCTGTACCCATAGATGAAATAATTTTTATATTAAATTTATTTGCTTTATCTATTAATAATAGCTTAGAACTCACCATATCAATTGCATCAACTATATAATCCCACTTCTCATTGAAAATTACATCATGTGTTTCTATATTATAAATCTCGTTAATAACATTTATTTCAAGTTCTGGATTTATTAATTTTAATCTTTTTCCCATTTCTTCAGCTTTTAATTTCCCAATATTTTCAGTGTTAGTATGAATTTGTCGATTTAAATTACTAATTTCTATTACATCAAAATCAACAATTGTTATTTTACCAATTCCTGCTCTTACAAGAGCTTCAATTACAAATGCTCCTACGCCACCAACGCCAAAAACTGCAACATGAGAATTATTTATTTTTTTAAAATTGTTTTCTCCTATTAAAGAAATTTCTCTTTTAAATATTTTATCCATATTACTTACTCCTCGTACTTTTTAAAGCAATTTCCTTTGCATATATATCACAAAGCGAATTTTCAAAATGCTCAGAATGAGCTTTAACCCATTTAAACTCTATATATTTGTTATTACATAATTTATCAAACATAATCCAATATTCTTTATTTTTAACATCTTTTCCATTAGCAGTTTTCCAATCATTTAATTTCCATATCATTACCCATTCAGTAAGTCCTTTTTTTACATATTGACTATCTGAAATTATTCTAATATATTTTTTATTTTTTAAATATTTCACAGCATCTATTGCTGCTAAAAGTTCAATTAAACTACTGCTTTTCACATCAGTTGTTTTCTGAAAAAGTTCATATTCCCCATCTGGAGATTTAATTATATAACTAAATCCGCCTTTTTCTTGTTTTTCTAAATATGATCCATCAGTAAATACTTCATATATATTATCTATCCCCTTATCTAACACAAAGCTAATATATTTACCATCCAATTTATTCAAAACTGCAATTTTACTATTATCATTAAAAGCAACTATATCTTTATTATCTCTTAAAACAATTTTTAATTTAAACCCTATATTATATGTACTTTCTCTTTTATTTCTAAGAATTTTACTTAATTGATATTTATTATCTTTTAAAAATTTTACAATTTCATTGTCATTTATAAAACAAATATTCTTAGTAATATAATTAAAAGTTAGTACAGCATATTCTTTTGAATTTGATATTTTAACAATATATTCATTATCATTTTTACCTGTAACTTCAAAATCAAATTTGAAAAAAATCAAAATGTCACCTTCCATTATATCATTAATTAATAAGTTTCAATTCATCTTTATCATTAAGAAGTATTGCTCCTACTGTGATTAAGTAATCTGGTGCTGTTTCTTTTATCCATAAAATCTCCTGATTTAAAACTTCTTTTAAAACATCACTTACTTTTAACCCTAATGATTCAAGTGAATAACGCATTTCATCTTTTAAAACACACTCTTTTCCATCTAATTTACTACACTTATCACATTTATAGCAATTACCTGCAATTAAGGCTATTGAATCATTATGATATTGTTCTTCATCTATTAATAAATTACTAAATATTCTTCTTTCATTTTCAAATTTCTCAACAATTTCATTTTTATTTAATTCTTCATCAATATTAATTTCTCCACTAATTATATATGCATATTTATATTTTTTTAAATATTCATATTCATTAAAATCATGTGTTGGACATGACCAATTTTTATTAAAATCAGTACAACTTAAACAATATCCATGAACTTCTTTTTTATTGTAGAATTTTAAAAGAAAATCAATTTCTATTAACTTCATATTTATTTTAAAATTATTTTTCATTAGTTTTCCATAATTTCTTTGATTTTATTATAATCAAGTATTCTAAATTTATTTTTATTAAAAATAAGTACTCCATCCTCTTCAAGTTTTGAAAGAACTCTTGAAAGCGCACTTCTATTTACATTAAGATAATCAGATAATTCATTTCTATTATATGGAATTTGAATTTCATCCTTTTCATTCATTTTCATTTCATCTATTAAATAAAACACCAGTTTTTGCTTAATTGTTTTTTTTGTAATACATTCAATTCTACCATTTAACTTAATATTTTTTTTAGCAATAATTTCAACTAAATTTTTTATTACTTTATTATGAAAAGAACACCCTACAGAACATGGAATCATTAATTTATCAATATCAATTAAAATAATCTTACTGTCAACTGCAGCTTGAACTGATACAGGATATTCAGAAATTTTAGCAATCGCATATGATTCTCCAAATATCATTGGATTATATGCAGTATTTATTATTACTCTATCACCCGAAATATCATCTTTAACAATATTTACTTGACCTTTAACAACAATACCTACGTAGCTTGCTTCATCTCCAGCATGCCATATATAAGTTCCTTTTTTATATTCTTTTTCAACACTTTTAAAACAATTCATAATAACATTTATAGAATTTTGATTAACACCTTTAAATAATGGGTAGTTAGTATATGTATTTGTTTTTAAATTTTTTTTCAAATAACTCCTCCTTTTGTTGCATATGCAACATCATTATGTAATAAATTGTATTATACTGCGTTTAGAAAGTCAAATCATATTGGAATAATGTTAATTCCAAAAATATATATATTGAAAGGAAGTATTAAAATGAGCGAAATGTTTTGTTTCCAATGTCAAGAAGCTGCAAAAGGAACAGGCTGTACAAAAGTGGGTGTTTGTGGAAAACCTTCTCAAACCGCTAATTTACAAGATACTCTAATTTACACAGTTAAAGGAGTTTCATATTTAGCAAACATACTTAGAGAAAATGGTGAAAAAACAAAAGAAGCCGATGATTACATGATTCACAGTTTATTTATGACAATTACTAATGCAAACTTTGATGAAGCACAATTCTTTGATAAAGTGAGAGAAGGTTTAGCAATAAGAAATTCTTTAAAAACTTTATTAGATTCTAAAGGTATCACATTTAATAATGATATGGATATTTTAACTTGGACTGGAAGTACAGAAGAAGAATTAATAAATAAAGGTGATCAAAGTGAAGTTGGCGTTTTAGCTACTGCTAATGAAGACATTAGATCATTAAGAGAATTAAATATAATTGGTTTAAAAGGTCTTGCAGCATATGTTCATCACGCATATGTTTTAGATTTTGAAAATGATGAAATTTATGCATTTATGCATAAAGCATTAAGTGAAACATTAAATGATAGTTTAACAGTTGATCAATTAGTTGCATTAACTCTTGAAACTGGTAAATTTAGTGTAGATGGTATGAGCTTATTAGATGAAGCAAATACTACATCATATGGTCATCCTGAACTTACTAAAGTTGATTTAGGTGTTAGAAAAAATCCAGGAATCTTAATTTCAGGTCATGATTTACATGATATGGAAGAATTATTAATACAAACTGAAGGTACTGGTGTTGATGTTTATACACACGGCGAAATGTTACCTGGTCAATACTATCCTGCATTTAAAAAATATGATCATTTAGCTGGAAACTACGGAAATGCTTGGTGGCAACAAAAAGCTGAATTTGAAACTTTTAACGGACCAATTTTATTTACTACTAATTGTATTGTTCCACCTAAAGGCGAAGTTGTAAAAAGAATATTTACTACAGGAACAACAGGATTCCCAGGATGTACTCATATTTTACCTGGTGAAAATGGTAAAAAAGATTTTAGTGAAATCATTGCATTAGCAAAAACTTTAAATTCTCCAACAGAAATTGAAACTGGAGAAATAATTGGTGGATTTGCTCATGAACAAGTATTTGCATTAGCTGACAAAGTAGTAGATGCTGTTAAATCAGGCGCAATAAGAAAATTCTTTGTAATGGCTGGTTGTGACGGAAGAATGAAATCAAGAAATTACTATACTGAATTTGCAGAAAAACTTCCAAAAGATACTATTATTTTAACAGCTGGTTGTGCAAAATATAGATACCTTAAATTAGATTTAGGAGATATCAACGGTATTCCAAGAGTGTTAGATGCAGGTCAATGTAATGATTCATATTCATTAGCATTAATAGCTCTTAAATTAAAAGAAATATTCGAAGTAGAAAGTATTAACGAATTACCAATTGCTTACAATATTGCTTGGTATGAGCAAAAAGCTGTAACTGTATTATTAGCTTTATTATACTTAGGTGTTAAAGATATCCACCTAGGACCAACATTACCAGCATTCTTATCTCCAAATGTTATTAATGTATTGGTTGAAAACTTTGGAATTTCTCCAATTGGAACTGTTGAAGACGATTTAAAATTATTTTTAGGATAAATAACAATCTTTAAAAAATAGAGTAGAGAAGCAATTGCTAAGAATTACCTCCCTCTCATTGAACCGTACATACGGGTCTCGTATACGGCTCTACAATTTATATTCCAACATTTCTTAGATAATAATTTAAAGGATTGAC
>Ga0256842_1002869_pt1 | contig 11931 bp, 12 predicted proteins | sample 4559240metaG_FD_185973 | JGI IMG/M metagenome (GOLD analysis project Ga0256842, IMG submission 185973) | Hydrothermal vent microbial communities from Guaymas Basin, Mexico - 4559-240 | ecosystem: Environmental > Aquatic > Marine > Hydrothermal vents | place: Mexico: Guaymas Basin | collected...
AGAGAGGGAAACGCCTGGCCCCATTCCGAACCCAGAAGCTAAGCCTCTCATCGCTGATAATACTGCAGGTTTCACTTGTGGAAATGTAGGTCGCTGCCTAGTTGATCAGTTTCTTTTATTTTTACTCCAATTTCTAAATTTTATTTACCTAATCTACCTTTTACTAAGTAATTCTATGATATTATTTTATATATAATTTTAGGATGATATATGAAAAAATATATAAAAGATCAGATTAAAAAATCGTATGAAACAAAACAAGCAATTTATGAGAATGAAGATTTATTAAATAAAATAGAAGCAGTAGCACAAAAATGTGTTGATTTATATCGTACAAATAAAAAAACAATACTCGCAGGAAATGGTGGAAGTGCTGCTGATGCACAGCATATTGCTGCTGAATTAGTCGGAAGATATGGTTTTGATAGACCGTCTATTCCCTCTTTATCGCTTACCACCGACACTTCAAATCTTACGGCAATAGGAAATGATTATGGGTATGATCAGGTCTTTTCTCGTCAGCTTGAAGGGATGGGGCAAGAAGGTGATATTTTTATTGGTATTTCTACATCGGGAAATTCGCTGAATATTATTAAAGCTTTTGAATCTGCAAAGAAAAAAAATATTATGACGGTTGCGCTTACCGGTCGTGACGGTGGAGAAATGGCAAAAATGGCAGATATAGCACTGATAGTTCCTTCAAATTCAACACCAAGAATCCAAGAGTCTCATATATTAATAGGGCATATTATTTGTGATATTATCGAAAAAGAGATATTTGGTGAGGGTGTTGGCGAATAAGGCATGAAAAAGGCACTTTTTTTAGATAGGGATGGCGTTGTTAATGTTGAAAAAGAGTATCTGTATAAAATTGAGGATTTTGAATTTATTGATGGTATATTTGACTTATGCCAGTATTATCAACAGTTAGGATATATGATTTTTGTTGTAACAAATCAATCTGGTATTGCTAGAAAGTATTATACTGAGCGGGATTTTCATCTTTTAACAGAGTGGATGGTTCAAGAATTTGAAAAAAGAAATATTACAATTGATAAAGTGTATCATTGCCCGCATCATCCACAAATCAATAAAAAGTGTAACTGCCGTAAACCTGAACCCGGAATGATCTTAGCAGCAAAAGAAGAGTTTAACTTAGATTTGGCAAATTCATTAATGATTGGAGATAAAGAAAGTGATATTCAAGCGGCATTAAATGCAGGAATTAAACATACATATTTATTTGATGAAACAAAAAAAATTATAAACTCAAAAGCAACAAAAATAGTTAATAAACTTGATGAAATATGGACATAAAATGTTAATACTCAATAGTGGTGGAACTTTCAACAAACGATATAATGAAATTAGTGGAGAACTTGAGGTTCCTTATGATAATGCAGCTATTGAGAGAATTCTGTATACTGCTCAAGAGACATATAATCTTGCCGGAGTCGTCTATAAAGATAGTTTAGAGATGGATAGCAATGACAGGCGTATGTTGGCTGATATTATACGGGAGTCAATAGAAGATACTTTTGTTATAGTACATGGAACCGATACAATAGATTTGACTGCAGAATTTTTAGATGAAGTTTTTGATGACAGAAAAATTATTATAACCGGTGCAATGAAACCGTTTGAAATTGATAATATTGAGGCATCTTTGAATCTTGGTATGGCTATAGGGTATGCTAAAGCAGTCAAAGAAACCGGTGTCTTTATTTGTATGAGCGGGCTTGTAGAACCTTGGAAAAATATTGCTAAAAACAGAAATATAGGGAAATTTGAAGTTGTCAGATAAAATTCCTTGTTCACATTGTCATTTAGAATTTAGTGAAGATGTTATGATTCGTGATGGAGAACATTATTTTTGCTGTAATGGTTGTCAGGGTGTATTTCATTTGCTCTCAAATGAAGGACTGGATGGCTTTTATGATAAACTTGGAAATAATAAACTCGCCCCACCATCTAAGCAGTATGAAGACTCTTCAAATTTTGATTCACCGGCATTTTATGAGAGGTTTGTAACATTAAATAAAGATGGTTTTAGTGAGGTCTCTTTAGTCATAGAAGGCATTCATTGTGCTGCTTGTGTTTGGCTGAATGAAAAAGCTTTGACAAATATGGAAGGTGTTATTGCTACTAATATCAACTACACAAATAATAAAGCAAAGATTGTTTGGGATGATGATACGCTAAAACTCTCTAAAATTATAGATATGATTCGTGCCATTGGATACGATGCATATCCTTATGATGCTTCATTGCAAGAACAAAAAGCAGATAAGGAGCGTAAAGAGTACTATACCCGGATAGCGGTTGCCGTCTTTGCGACAATGAACATGATGACTATAATGGTTGCGCAGTATGCCGGTTACTTTAGTGGTATATCTGAAAATATTAAACATATACTAAATATTGGAGAGTGGGTTTTAGCTACTCCGGTACTTTTTTACAGTGGATGGCCTTTTATCCGCGGAATGTATTATGGTATGAAGACAAAAACGGTAAATATGGACACCCTTGTCGCCACAGGTGCGATTTTAACCTACATATATTCTATTTATATTACTATTACACGCAGTGGTGAGGCCTATTTTGATTCGGTTACGATGATTATAACTTTTGTGCTTGTAGGAAAATTTTTAGAGGTTCTAAGCAAAAAAAGTATTGCTGACACTTTGGACATTATGAATCATCATCTGCCAAATGATGTGAAAGTGGTTGTTGATAAAAAGATCATTACTAAAAATGTCAATGATGTTAATGTTGGAGAAGTTGTTATTATTAACTCGGGAGAACGTGTTGCCCTAGACGGTGAGATAATTCATGGGTGCGGAAATTTTGATGAATCAAGTCTTACAGGAGAGAGTGAGCCTATCTTTAAAAATGTAGGAGAAAATATTATTAGCGGAACTGTAAGTATTGATGCGGATGTAAAATATAGAGTAAGCAAAGATTTTGCGCATTCTACTATGAGTAATATTGTCGCATTGCTTGAAAATGCGATGAATAACAAACCAAAAATTCAGCAGTTGGCAAACAAGCTGAGCGAATATTTTTCAGAAGTCATATTAGCGCTCTCTTTTATCACTTTTATTGGCTGGTATATCTATTCATCGAATTTTGAGCAGTCCTTTATGATTAGTATTGCGGTTATTGTGATTGCCTGCCCTTGTGCACTTGCTTTGGCAACACCTGTTGCAACTCTGGTTGGTCTCTCTATCGCTTCAAAACGAGGAATACTCTTTAAAGAAGCTGCTCAGCTTGAAACAATGGCAAATGCAGATATTTTACTACTTGATAAAACAGGAACTATTACAAAAGGTCGACCTGAAGTTGTCAAAGAGGAGATATTTCTATCATTTCATAAATCTTTGCTTTACGCGTTGCTTCTTAACTCAAAACATCCTGTCGCAAAAGGAGTAGAACAGTATATTTTTGAGGATGATTTGGATCCTTTAGAGTTGGAGAATTTTCAAAATATTCCTTCACAGGGTTTATCTGCTATGTATGATGGAAAAATGCTTGCAGGCGGAAATGCAAAGCTTATGAGAACTATTGGTGTTAATGTAAGCAGTTCAAGTGAGAACAGTGAATTTTATTTTGCTTATGGTGGAGAACTTTTGGCCAAATATGAACTTTTTGATATGCCGCGTGAAGATGCAAAAGAGGCGATAGAAAAAATAAAGAAAATGGGTATAGAAATAATTATGCTTACGGGAGATCATGAAAAAAGTGCAAAAAAAGTGGCACAGATAGTAGGAATAGAAAAATATGAGTATGGACTTACCCCTCAAGACAAAGCTGCGTTTATAGAAAAACTGCATGAAAATGGCAAAGTGAGTGTTATGGCAGGAGATGGCATTAATGATATTTTGGCATTGGCAAACTCTGATATTGCTATTGCTATGGGTAATGGAAGTGATATTGCTATAGAGGTGAGTGATGTGGTGCTTTTAAATGATACTTTTAGTTCATTGCATGATAGTTTTAAAATTTCAAAAAAAACATTCACTATGATAAAAGAGAATCTAGCACTTTCATTTATTTATAATGGTATTACAATTCCATTGGCAATGGCAGGGTATATTATTCCTCTTATAGCAGCAATCTCTATGAGTATAAGTTCTTTAATAGTGGTTGGAAATTCAATGAGGATTAAATTTGGATATAAGGATTAGAATATGAGTAGTTGGGTAATCGGCATGATGCTTGGTGTATCTATATTTTTAGGAAGTATCGCTGTAATGGCTTTGATATGGGCGATAAAAAAGGGACAGTTTGATGATTCTGAACATTTTTTAAATGCAGTAAAATTTGATGGTATAGATGATTTAAATGATGCTTATGAAAAAGAGCAAAAAGTAAAAGAGTTAAAAGAAAAAAAGAAAGAAAATTTACAAAAAAAGGTTTATAAACCTGAATAGCTGTAAAGGTGAGCTACCTAAAAAGGTAACTCAAAAAAATATTACTATTTTCCGATAGTTTGAGAGAAAGCGTCTAAATCAGCATCAGAGTAACGTGCTACTTGACCTTTCATAATACCTTTCATTGGTCCACCGAAAGTTCCGGCTTTATAACCTTTAAGAGCCTCAGCAATTTCAGCGTGAGTCATATTAGAAACAACTTTAGATTTACCCATTGCTTTTTTAGACCAGTCAGCACCATGACATGCAGCACAAGCTTTTCCGTTTACTGCAGCAGATGCAGCTGTTACTAGTGCTAAAGTAGCGATTGAAGCGATTACGATTTTTTTCATTTTATTTCCTTAAATTAAAATTTAATTAATATTATAATAGGTAAAGTCTTAAATACTTGTTAATGAATTAAAAGGTATCATTTTATTAAAATTAATTTATACGGGTGTGAAGATGCGATACATAGAAGATGATTTACAAGACAAAACAATACTTATTACAGGCGGTGCAGGATTTATCGGTTCAAATTTAGCATTTTATTTTCAAAATAACCATCCGGCTGCAAAAGTAGTCGTACTTGACAGTTTTAGAAGCGGAGAAACATTGAGTAACGGGAATCTGAAAAGTTTTGGGCATTTTAAAAACCTTATAGGCTTTAGCGGCGAGATTATCAGCGGAGATATTAATGATAAAGATCTACTCCTTGATTTAGAAGTAAATTATGACTTTGATTACATTTTTCATGAAGCGGCTATTTCTGATACTACTGCACAAGAGCAGGATTTGATGATAAAAACTAATGTGAACGCCTATAAAGACTTGCTTGATTTGGCAGTGGCTCATAACGCTAATATGATATATGCTTCTTCTGCCGCTACATACGGCAATGCAGAATCTCCACAGCGTGTTGGACGAGAAGCACCGAATAATGTCTATGGGTTTTCAAAACTTTCTATGGATCATTTAAGCCGTGATTATATGGAAGATTGCGATATTAATATAGTGGGGCTTCGTTACTTTAACGTCTACGGTGCGCGGGAGTATTTTAAAAATACAACAGCCTCAATGGTGCTACAGTTTGGTCATCAACTACTCGCAGGCAAAAATCCTCGACTTTTTGAGGGGAGTGATAAAATTCTTCGCGATTTTATTTATATAGAAGACATCATACAGGCAAATATTAAAGCAATGCAGCCAAGTACAAGCGGTATCTATAATGTAGGAACAGGTAAAGCGAGAAGTTTTCAAGATATCGTAGATATTTTACAAAAAGAGTTGGGGACATCACTTGAGTGTGAGTATATTCCAAATCCATTTGTCGGATCGTATCAGTTTCATACGGAAGCGGATATTGCAACAACAAAAGAAGTTTTAGGCTATGCACCGGCTTACGAAATGGAAGATGGCATAAAAGCTTATGTACCCGAAATTAAACGTATATATGAGACAGAAGTAAAATAGATGCAGGTATTTAAAGAGGCAAAGCCTAATATTTTAGTTGTCGGTGATTTGATGATTGACCATTATTTATGGGGAAGTTGTGAGCGTATTTCTCCTGAGGCTCCCGTGCAGGTTGTGGATATTTCTAAAGAGACGACTGTACTTGGTGGAGCCGGAAATGTTGTCAATAATTTAAATGCGTTGGGTGCAAAAGTCAGTGTCAGCAGTGTTATGGGTGATGATGCCAATGGGAATGAACTTGTAAAAATGCTCCATGATATTGATGTCAATACAGAGAATCTCATTATAGAAAAAGAGAGAAAGACATCAAAAAAGAGTCGTGTTATCGCTGTTTCACAGCAGATTTTGAGATATGATAAAGAGAGCAAAAATGATATTTTGCCAAAAAGTGCACAAAAGATTTTAGATGCACTTGCAAAGACTATTACTACGTTCGATATTGTGATTTTATCGGATTACGGCAAGGGAGTTTTAACAGAGGAACTTTCTCAGGGTATTATAAAACTAGCGAACAAGCACAGTGTGAAAGTTTTGGTTGATCCTAAAGGAAAAGACTTTACAAAGTACCGCGGAGCTTATTTGCTTACGCCGAATAAAAAAGAGGCAATTTTAGCAACAGGGATTGATATTACAGATGGTACGTCTTTAAAAGAGGCACTCTTAAAACTGAAAAATGAGTGTGATTTGGATGTCTCTTTGATAACACTCTCAGAAGACGGGATTGCGACATATGAGAAAGAGGTTAAAGTCTTTCCGACTGTTGCAAAAGAAGTGTTTGACGTAACGGGAGCCGGTGATACCGTGATAGCCTCGATTGCATTTGCTTTGAGCATAGGAAAAAGTTTACAAGAGACGGCAGCTTTTGCTAACCTTGCGGCAGGTGTCGTTGTTGGTAAAATAGGCTCGGCAACGGTAACGATTGATGAGATAGAAGATTATGAAGCATCACTGCATAAAAGTACCTCAGATGCGCATATTAAAAGTTTTGAAGAGATTCATGCAATTGTACAAAGGTATAAACAAAATGGCAAAAAAATAGTCTTTACAAACGGTTGTTTTGATATTTTACATGTAGGACATGTGAAGTATTTACAAATAGCAAAAAGTTTTGGTGATATTTTGATTGTCGGACTTAATTCCGATGAATCTGTTTCAAGATTAAAAGGTCCCAGTCGTCCTGTAAATCCGGCAGAGGATAGAGCCTATCTTTTGGCAGCGTTAGAAGCCGTTGACTTTGTCGTGCCGTTTGAAGCAGATACGCCATATGAGCTGATTAAAATGATTTCCCCTGACGTTTTGGTCAAGGGTGGAGATTATGAAGGAAAAGAAGTTATAGGTACGGAATTTGCCGGTGAATTAAAACTGGTTGATTTTGTTGATGGCAAAAGCACAACGAAAACTATAGAAAAAATACAAAGAAATATATGTTAAAAATTTAATTTCTTTACGGCTTCTATTACTTCAGAGGCTATAATCCCTTTCATGCAGTCGTGATGCTTGAGAGGGCATTCTCTCTTCATACACGGACTGCAATCAAGTTCATGCTGTACTATAATACTTTTTTTATTGTTCCATTGTGAAGTCTCTTTGTATTTTGTCGGTCCGAATATCGCAACTGTTGGTACCTGATATGCAGCAGCCACATGCATAGGTCCGCTGTCGTTTGTTACAAAAAGAGAACACCCTCCGATGTTGGCACATAACTCTTTTATATTTGTTTTTCCTGCTAAATTCGTGAAGTTCTTTACATGTAACGCTTCGAGATTCTTTTGAATTTCATTTGCCATTTCGACTTCATTGGGTCCGCCGAATATAATGATGTCATATTCTTGGCTAAAATATGCCGCAACCTGAGCGAACCGTTCTGGGTACCATCTTTTTGCACTGCCGTATGTTGCTCCCGCATTGATGCCGAGCATTGGTTTTTTAAATTGTTTTGCTTGTATGTAAAGCTTGAGAGGCGGGATTTTTTTGTCGAAATTATCTACATTTACCATTGCGATTTGTGTGTATTGTTCTACTAAATGTTGATTGGTTTTTATTTTTGGCGTATGTGAGAGAAGCAGTCTTGAGTGCCATGAAGCTCTTGCACAGCAGATGACCGTTTGGGTCAGTCGCAACAAAAGAGTAGAGTGAATCTGGTCTCGAAAGCTGACCGCCATATGAAATGCACCCAACTTTTTTGCTAGTTTATAGGTTGCTAATAGACGAGAAGGCGCTTTTTTTGTTTCATCTACTATGGCTCGTTCACATAAAGGATGATATTTTAATGCTTCTATACTTACGTAACTGCCGATGAAAGTGAATTTTGCATTGGGATAGACGGATGCTAAAAGTTCTATGGCAGGGGTTGCCATAATGGCATCGCCAAGCCAGTTTGGAAGAATAATTAAGATTTTCATATTAGAGTCTCTCACTTGCATTGACCTGTTTGCCTACCTCTTTTGTAATAAAAATATACAAAGGGGAAGATCCGACAGTTAAGATTGCATCTTTTATTTTTTTGCCTGTTTTTGAATAGACATCAAAAAAGTCTTGATTGTCCAGGCTTGTTTCTTTTAATGACCAATGGATTTGAAGTATTTTATCATTTATAAGAACCTGCATTATATAGTAGCCTCTTTTAATATCAAGACGTAAAAATTGAGCATTTTTAAGCGTGGCGAACATATATTTATAGGTAAAAAAAGCTTCTCTTTTTTTGATGCCTTCTCTGTTGTCTACAAGCCCGTACCCCGGAGCGATAAGCTGGTGCCAAGAGATGGAATCAATCTGCTGTGAGGCAAATGCCAAAAGATAATAGCGAAGCATAAAGTCGGCATATAAATCTTCACTGACACATTCATGTTCACTGGTCGGCGCATATGGAGCAGTATGTGAAATCGGCCAATTTACTTCGGTTACATGTAACTCTTGTTTTGTTTTTGGAGAAAGCCAGACAAGTGTACTTAGGAGCGCTATTTTATCTGTGAATGTGAAACCAAGCTGTGTATTTTCGGGTGCTCCACGTCTGTCAACATATAAAAGTGCCGCAACTCCATCATATTTGCATTTGCAAAAATTAAAAAGAGTATGCACGGTAAAATAGAATTCAAAATCTATTACTTCGCTGCCAAGGAGTTTGATATCTGGAAATTCATCGGTTTTTAAATCATAAGCAACTTTGTAAAAATTAAGATATTCACGAACTGAGAAAAATCCCCATTTTGCGCGGTTGATTGTAGAACCGATCTCATATATTGCCACTGTATTACCAAGATTTGAAAAGATGAGATGTAAATCTTTTTTTAAAAGTGTTAAATCTTCTACATGTTCTCTATCTTGGAGTATTTTAAGTGTGATTTTTTTACCACTGTTTTGCAGGATGAATGTTTTGAGTGCGTCAAGCTTATCCATTTCCCAGAGTTTAAAACGTAGCAGTATACTTTTTATTTCCAACTCTTGCACCATCTTTTGGGTCTCTTGCAGCTCTCTCTGCCAGTCTATACCTAAAGAAAAAAATTCTGAGGAGTTTATCTCTTTTCTTTTTACAAAAGGCATCATTAAAATACTTAATAGAAGTATAATTAACGATGAAAAGAGTGTATATAAAAGAGATGGACGCTCTTTTTTACGCATTGATTTTTTATACTCTTTGTCTTGCAGTAGTGCCGGTTGGTCGGAATAATTATCCCATGTAAAAGGTTTTTTCATAAGTGGGATTATACCTTTTTTACGATAAAATACATAAAAATTATGAAGTTTTTTTGGAACCTAGGTTTTAACCTAGCCTGATTTGCTTAAACGCCTAAAAGACGAAGCTAAAGCATCGTTTCCGAAAAAAATAAGATTAGTTTTGAATTGTTTTGTTAGGATGATGTAAAATGAGAATATTAGTCGTGCGTACAGATAAGTTGGGTGATTTTATAACAGCACTGCCGGCTCTGTATGTGCTTAAACAACACAATCCTGAAAATAAAATTATTGCACTTGTTGCGCCTTTAAACAAAACGTTAGCGCTTACATGTAACTTTATTGATGAGGTGATAGTCGATGATGGACAAAGTAGTGTTTATGAACTTTCTCGTAAGCTTAAAAATGCAAATATTGATGCCTCTTTGACACTTTTTTCAAACACAAGAGTAGCATTTGCACAGTTTTTGGCAGGTATAAAAACACGAATAGCCCCCGCGACAAAAATAGCGCAGATTTTTTACAATAAACGTGTCAAACAAAGACGAAGTGAAGTGAAAATGGCCGAGTTTGAATACAATCTTGCGCTTACAAAAGTACTCTTTCCCGATATCAATCTGGAGTATGAAAAGCCACTGTTGCAATTTGATGATGCCAAAGAAAAATATCAGGAGTTTTGTAAAAAGAATAATATAACAAAAGATGTCATAGCCTTTCATGTCGGTTTTGGCGGATCTTCTGATGCCAACTGGAATTTAGATGAGTATGAAATCTTAATCCGTGAAGCCTTACATGTAAACAAGTATAACGTAGTATTAACATTTGGACCAGATGAAAAAAGCTTGAAAGTGGAGATGCAAGAACGCTTAAAAGACACCGATATCGTGTTTTATCTCTCAACCGACGGCATAGTAAATTTTGCAAAGCTTATCAGTAATTTTAAACTTTTTGTCTCTACATCAACAGGGACTTATCATTTGGCATCTTTAGTAGGAACACCGACAATGACATTTTTTGGTGATTCTAAATTTGCCAGTGCAGCACGATGGAAAAGTGTGGGCGATGAAAAACTGCAAACGCATTATATGCTTCCAATAGCTAAGGAAAAGAGAGCAAAAGTATTTTATGAAGTAAAAGTTTATTTAAAAAGTGTATAATTGCATAACTAAAGATTAAGAGAAGAAAATGCAAAAAAAAGATAAATATAAAATTGCGATTGCAGGTACAGGCTATGTAGGATTGAGTAATGGACTGCTTTTAGCACAGAATAATGAAGTTGTAGCACTTGATATTATTCCTGAAAAAGTTGCTTTGTTAAAAGAAAAAAAATCACCAATTGAAGATAAAGAAATAGAAGAATTTTTACAAAGAGATGATATTGATTTTACTGCAACTTTAGATAAAGAAGAAGCATATAAAAATGCAGACTTTGTTATTATTGCAACTCCTACAGATTATGACACTACAACAAACTACTTTAATACGAAAAGTATAGAGTTTGTTATTGGGGATGTTCTTAGAATAAATCCAAATGCATTGATGATAATCAAATCTACGGTTCCAGTCGGCTATACTAAAAGTGTCCGAGAAAAATTCAATAGTGACAATATTGTGTTTTCTCCTGAATTTTTAAGAGAAGGTAAGGCACTGCATGACAACCTTTACCCAAGCCGTATTATTGTTGGAGAAAAAAGTCACAGAGCAGAAATTTTTGCGAATTTGCTTAAAGATGGTGCCTTAAAAAAAGATATACCGATGCTTTTTACGCATCTTACAGAAGCTGAAGCAATTAAATTATTTGCAAATACCTATCTTGCAATGCGAGTTGCTTTTTTTAATGAACTTGATTCATACACTTATAAGCATGGGCTTAATTCACAAGAGATTATTGAAGGTATCGGACTTGATCCAAGAATTGGGATGTATTATAATAATCCAAGTTTTGGTTATGGTGGTTATTGCCTTCCTAAAGATACGAAACAACTCCTTGCAAATTTTTCTGATGTACCAAATAATTTGATTAAAGCTATCGTAGATTCAAATGATACAAGAAAAGAGTTTATAGTAGATGCTATTTTGGAAAAATCTCCAAAAACTGTCGGTGTATATAGATTGATTATGAAAGCAGATAGTGATAACTTCAGAGCAAGTGCTATTTTTGATATTATTAAAAAATTGCAGGATAAGGGCATTGAAATAGTTGTTTATGAACCTGTAATAGAAGAGAGTTTATTTGATGGTATGAAGGTTATGCATAATCTTGAGGATTTTATAAAGATGAGTGATATTATTGTGGCAAATAGAGTTGCAGATGAGTTAGCAGAGGCGAAAGAAAAAGTATTTACAAGAGATATATTTCATTGTGATTCGTAAG
>Ga0256842_1002870_pt1 | contig 11926 bp, 10 predicted proteins | sample 4559240metaG_FD_185973 | JGI IMG/M metagenome (GOLD analysis project Ga0256842, IMG submission 185973) | Hydrothermal vent microbial communities from Guaymas Basin, Mexico - 4559-240 | ecosystem: Environmental > Aquatic > Marine > Hydrothermal vents | place: Mexico: Guaymas Basin | collected...
CCTTCTCCATTGGGGAGAAGGTGCCAGACAGGGCGGATGAGGGGGCAGTTGTTGCCGGGATATCCCCTCACCCGACGCTTTGCGCCACCCTCTCCCCGAGGGAGAGGGAAAGATTTTGGTTATTAGGGACTTTCAGTCCCGACTCAAACCCATGCACTTTCAGTGCATGGTGGTTTAGTTAAAGGGTCGCCTGTTTCTGGTGCCCCTTTTTTATTGGCGGAAAGTAGTACGCTTTAATTATTGTCCTTGAAATTATATTATATTTAATATAGTCTAATGAACTCGTGACGTTTTTTCTTTCAATTTAGATAGAATGACGGCCTGTTCCTTATGCAGAAAACGACAGGGCATATAAAAAAAACATTTCTTCTTTTTTTGTTGTTCCTGCTGTGTTGGGGAGGAATTCTTGCGGGTGTTCTGCTAATTTACTACCGGATTCAAGTTGGTAGTCACGAACTTGCTTTGATCGAAAAGGTCGAACACTCCTTTCTGCTGCAACGGAAGATGGCCCGCACTTACTTTGCTATGATCGTGAGTGATCTGCAATTTTTAGCCAAAGCAGAAGAGCTGAAAGATTATCTTTCTCACCCCTCCAGCGATAAGCTTGCTAAAATCAACAGTGAATATCTTACCTTCTTGCAGAATAAGAAGAGCTACGAACAGATTCGTTACCTTGATGACAAGGGGATGGAGGTTGTTCGGGTCAATTACAACGGTGGTCAGCCCGTTTGTATCTGTGGCAACGAGCTTCAATCAAAACAAAATCGTTATTATTTTAAGGATGCCTTCAGGCTTGGTGATGGCGAAGTGTTCGTTTCACCCTTTGATCTGAATGTTGAGCATGGGCAAATTGAGGTCCCGTATAAACCAATGATCCGTTTTGCGACTCCGGTTTTCGATTCTCAGGGTGTTAAACGCGGATTGATTCTCATCAACTATCACGGGCAGGATCTCCTCAATTTCTTTTTAGAGATTAATTCGGGTGTGCGTGGTCAAACGATGCTGGTTAATCGCGATGGTTACTGGCTGCTTCACTCCGATTCCGAAAAGGAGTGGGGATTTATGTTTGAAGACCGGCATGAGGTGAGCTTCGCCCGGATGAATCCGGAGGTTTGGGGACAAATTCACCCTAGGTTTTCTGGACAGATCAAGACCCCTCGGGGGATTTACGTCTATACAACAATCGTTCCGCTTAACCTTGATATTACCTCAAGTACCGGGGCGGCAGCCCCGTTCGGTGAAAGCCATCGCACCATAGATTCTGATGAGTATTATTGGAAAAGTATTACGTTTTTTTCGACAAGAGATCTTTCTGCCAGCCTTTTGGGATTAAAGACGAATCTGTTCGGGCTGGGTGGGATGCTGTTCCTGTTTGGTGTTTTGGGGGTGTGGCCGTTAGCTGAGATGATGGTTCGGAGGCGGATCTATCAGGAACAATTGGTCACTATGGCCCATTTTGACGGTCTGACCGAGTTGCCTAACCGGACACTGTTTTTCGATCGTCTCCATCAGGCTCTCCATTTGGCGAGCCGTTATGAACGTTTTTGTGCGCTGCTGTATATCGATCTGGATGGTTTTAAGTCGGTCAATGATACTTTGGGGCATGATGCCGGGGATGAATTGCTGATTGAGGCGGGGCAACGGATGAAGGAGTGCTGCCGGGTTTCAGATACAGTTGCCCGTTTAGGTGGCGATGAGTTTATCGTTCTGCTGTCAGAAGTCGCAGCCGCTGAAGGGGCTGAAATTCTTGCTCAACAAATTCTTCAGGCTTTTGCAGCCCCATTCACATTGAAAAAAGGGCAGGTTACTGTTGGAGCAAGTATCGGTATTGGTGTTTTTCCTGCCCATGGGACAACGTCAGAAGAATTACTGAAGAGCGCTGATCACGCGATGTATTTATCTAAAAAACGGGGAAAGAATACTTTTACCGTTGCCGACCCAGCTTAGGGTTTAAATACCTCCTCCCCACAAAAATCCTTTTGTGAAGAGGAGGCTTCTCATTGATCTAAAGTTTTTCCAGCGCATCCTGTGCTGCAAACATATAGGTGTTATCCGACGGTTTGGCTGCTAACTCGGGATGGGTTGCATATTGATACTTGAGAATATCCTCGATGGTTGCACCCATCTGGATGGCAAAAGAGATAAAATCGACATTGGCGGCGACACAATGCCCTTTTCGTAATACCGATCCCCCAATTAACTTTCTGCTTGCTTTGTCAAAAACAAGTTTGGTCTTGATGACACTTACGCCGTCCATCATCGGGTACATGTCCATGACGTCCGATTCGCCAACCACATAATCGATCCCTTCACGCTCTGCTGCCTTGGCAATTAACCCTGCCGAACCAAAAGTATAGTCAAAGGCACTTGAAGCGTTGGCATTGATGATTCCGGGGAATGTCGTTTTCTTGCCAAGGATATTTGCTGCAACAACTTTGGACATAAACACGGCATTGGTGCCGAATTCTCCCATACTGGGATTGCTGGTGACAAATGATTTCTTTTCGGCACAGTCTCCTGATGCGTAGATATTCTTTGCCGATGTTTCGAGGGATTCGTTGGTGCAAATACCAAAGCGCGAAGTCTTGAGCCCGGCTTTTTCTGCAAGAGAAATGTTGGGTTTGACTCCGACCGAGACGATAACAAAATCGGCAGAAAGAACGTTTCCATTGTCGAGAGTGACACCCGAAACGCGCTCACCGTCTCCCTCAAAAGCGGTGACTTTTGCATTATTGATGACGTTGACACCCTTCTCGATAATGTGGGCCTCAATTGTCTCAGCGAAATCGTCATCCATCGTCATCAGTAGCACATGAGGCTGCATTTCGACGACGGTCACATCAAGCCCCAGTTGCTTCATGACAACGGCAACTTCGATTCCAATATAGCCGCCGCCAACAACAACACATTTCTTGTACTGTTTTGCAAAGCTCCGCATCTGTTCCATATCTTCTTTGGAACGGACATTGACAATGTTTTTCAAGTCTATATTGGGGATAGGGGGGATGAACGGTTGTGAGCCGGTTGCTAAAACCAGATGGTCGTACGCGAACGTCTTCCCTGCGACCGTTGTGACAACCTGTTGATCTTTGTCGATTGAATCGACCGTGTCGAGAACCAGTTCTGCCCCAAAATCGGTGACCAGGGTATTGGAAATACAGAATTTTTCAACCGGTTTCTGTCCCGATATGCCGTAAGGGACGGCACAGCGATTGACGTTGACCTCTTCATCTTTAATCAGGGTGACAGAAAAGTCTTTTTGCGCTTTGTGAAGTGCGTGAACAATCAGCCGACCGGCGGGGCCACCGCCAATAATAACAACTTTCTCCATGGTGTCCTCCTGTTAAAATAAAGATATATGAATTTATGTATATATAGTGTATACTAGTGCAGGTTTTTAAGGAAGATAAATGTCACCGTTTGTCTTCCATTTTTTTATATCTAAAGTATACTTGATTTGTCGTATTTTAAAGGGGATGAATTATGAAAACTTCAGCACGTTTGGAAAATTTTCCCATCATGATGTTTGCTATCGTGATGGGGATGTCGGGGTTGAGTATTGCTTACCAGAAAGCATCACAACTATTTCATTTCACGCATGTTGTGCCCAACGTTTTGGCGGCATTGACCAGTGTGGTTTTTATCGCGATTGCTGTGACCTATCTGGCTAAATTTTTGAAGTATCCACAGCAGGTTAAAGAGGAATTCAACCATCCGGTCCGGATTAATTTTTTTGCGGCAATTTCAATTTCATTACTGCTGTTGTCGGTCATGTACCACCCGATTAATCATCAGATCTTTGTTGGGTTGTGGTGGGCCGGAATGTTTCTTCAGGCGTATCTGACACTGTATACCATCAGCTTCTGGATTAACCGTAATCTTGAAATTAATTTTTCCAATCCAGCCTGGTTTATCCCGATTGTCGGCAATGTTCTGGTTCCCGTTGCGGGAGTCGAAATTGCGAATCGCGATTTTCTGATGTACTTTTTTTCAGTCGGGGTTTTCTTCTGGATTATTTTGCTGACGATTATTCTCAATCGGATTATCTTTCACCACGTTCTGGCGCAGAAGTTTATGCCGACCCTGTTTATTTTTATTGCGCCACCAGCTGTGGGGATGATCTCGTATGTCAAATTGACGGGTGAATTTGATCTGTTTGCCAGTTTTCTCTACAACATCGGCCTGTTTTTTACCCTGCTGCTCCTGTTTATGTACAAGAACTTTATCAAGCTTGAATTCTTTATCTCGTGGTGGGCATTTACTTTTCCGCTGACAGCGATGACAATCGCTTCGATTCTTGCGTATCACAAGACGCAATCCGCTTTTTGTTATTATGCGGCGATGGGGTTATTGGTTTTGGCAACGTGCGTTGTTGCATTTGTCGCTTACAAGACGCTCTATCATATGAAAAAGAAGGAAATTTGTGTTATCGAATAGAAGGCACATTGCGTAAAAATGAAAAAAGCTCACCCGGTAATCATCGCGGGTGAGCTTTTTTGTTTTGGTGATTATCGACTGTTACGCATGTTTCTCACGTAGCAAACGTTTGTTAATTTTTCCAACGCTGGTTTTATCAATCGCATCGACAAATTTAACTTTCAGTAGCACCAGTTGTTTAGAGATGATCCCTTTGTCGATAAAGCTACGAATGTGCTGCACCAACTCTTTTTCGTTAAGCTCGACATCTTCTTTTTTTACGATCAGTGCCAGTGGTTTTTCGCCCCATTTTTGATCGGGAAGTCCGATGACGGCAACTTCACCGACGCCTTGGTGGGTTGCCAGTAAATCTTCGACCTCGAGGGATGAAACCCACTCGCCACCAATTTTGATCACATCTTTGATCCGGTCGGTAATTTTGATGTAGTTATTCTTATCTTTACTGGCGACATCGCCGGTGTGGAGATAACCACCACGCCAGAGATTCTCAGAGTTGCGCTGATCCTTCAGATAGCCTTGAGTCAGCCACGGTGAGCGGACAACGATTTCGCCGACACTTTCGCCGTCGGCCGGAATGTCCTCCATCTCTTCATCGACAATTCTCAGATCGACCAGTGGGATTGGACGGCCGGTTTTACAGCGGATCTCAAGCTCTTCGTCTTCACTCAGATCGTCCTCAGCGACGTGTGCGACCGTAAGGATCGGGCAGGTTTCCGACATGCCGTAGCCGGTGTAGATATCGATCCCGCGTTGCATCGCAGCTTTACACATTGCTTTCGGCAGAGCAGAACCGCCGATGAGCATCTTCAGTCGAGATAGATCGATTTCTTTAAACATCGGGTGGTTCATCAACAGATGGAGAATCGTTGGAACGCAGTGGGAGAAGGTGACTTTCTCCTTATCGAGGAGGGTCAGCAGCATTTCGGGAGTGTATTTCCCCGGATAAACCTGCTTCAGCCCCAATGCTGTTGCCATGTAGGGGACACCCCAGGCGTGGACATGGAACATCGGGGTGATCGGCATATAGACATCCCGCTGATGAAAACGGCCCTGATTGACCACGGTACCCAATGCTGCCAGATTTCCTAGCGTATGCAATACCAGCTGGCGGTGACTGAAATAAACCCCTTTGGGCATTCCAGTAGTGCCGGTGGTATAAAAGGTGGTAGCGCGGGTGTCTTCATCAAAATCGGCAAATTCAAACTGATCGGAACTCTCTGCCAGCAATGCTTCATATTCGCCGGCAAAGGTCAGAGACGTTTTTGGCTGCTGTTGTCCATCCTGCAAGAGAATGTACTCTTTAACGGTATCGATCCGCCCCTTGATCTGTTCGAGCAGAGGGAGGAATTCTTCGTTAACGAGGATATAGTCGTCTTCTGCATGATCAATCGTGTAAAGGATCTGCTCCGGTGACAGGCGGATATTGACAGTGTGGAGTACTGCACCCAGCATCGGGATTGCGTAAAAACACTCAAGATAGCGATGACTGTCCCAGTCCATGACTGCGACAGTGTCGCCCGGCTTAACACCCAGCTCAGTCAGAGTATTCGCCAATTTGCAGATCCGCTGTCTGAATTCAGCGTAGGTAAAGCGGGCCTGATCGCGGTAGATGATTTCCTGTTGAGGATCATCGACGACAGGAGCCTGCAGGAGGTTCTTGATCAACAATGGATATGTGTAGGCAGATGGAGTACGCTGGATAAGATTGTCGGACATGGGAACCTCCTTGGTGTCATTTATAAATCAGATCAAATGGTTAGAATTGATAGAATAGACGAACGGGGTGACCCGACGCAACAATTGTTGATTGAAATCATTGTTTTTTGCTGAAAATGGAGCAACAAAAAGATGAAATTACCGCAGCCGCTACTGAAAGGAACTTTGTTACGTCGTTATAAACGTTTCTTTACCGATATCGAATTATCCGATGGGACGGTGGTGACGGCGCATACGCCAAATACCGGTAGCATGAAACAGTGTGCGATTCCCGGATACCGGGTGCTGATTTCACAGACAGATAACCCGAAGCGTCAACTGAAATATACGCTGGAACTGATCCGGATTGGAGATTTTTGGGTCGACACCCACACGCAGCGAACAAACCGGGTTGTCGAGGAAGCGTTGCAGAAGGGTTCGATTTCTGGACTTGAGGGATACTCTGTCCAGCCTGAATATAAAATCGGTGATAGCCGGATCGATTTTTATCTGAAAAAAGGGGACGAAAGGGTTCTTGTCGAGGTCAAAAATGTCACCCTGTGTTGTGATGAAACGACCGCATGTTTTCCAGATGCCGTGACGACCCGCGGACAGAAACATCTGCGTGAGCTTCTGGTTGCAAAACGGGAAGGTTATCGTTCGGTTATCTTTTTTCTGGTTCAGCGCGGTGAAGCAACACAGTTTTCTCCTGCTGACGATATTGATCCAGACTATGGTCGTCTCCTCAGGGACGTTGCCGCTGAAGGTGTTGAGGCACTGGCCTATAAAACTGTCGTCAGCCCGAAGGAAAACCGGGTTGGGGGGCAAATTCCTGTGATATTGTAATAATGATTTCCTCGGTATCTTAGAGCCTTAGTGGTGAAATAAAAAATGAATTCAGTCGGACTGATAACCGAATATAATCCGTTTCACAATGGTCACCTTCATCACCTGCATGAAAGCTTGAGGGTGACAGGAAGCGATGTTTCCATCGCGGTGATGAGTGGTCATTTTCTCCAACGGGGAGAGCCTGCGCTGGTCGATAAATGGCAACGGTCGGAGATGGCGCTGGTTGCCGGGGTCGATCTGGTGGTGGAATTGCCGTTGCCGTGGGCGTGTAGCAGTGCTCCTGATTTTGCCTGTGGCGGAGTCCAGGCTCTAACGGCTTTAGGTGTTGATTGTCTGTGCTTTGGCAGTGAGTCGGGGGCTATTGAGTCGCTCCAGAAATGTTCTCGTCTGCTGTGCAGTCAGGACGCTGTCGTCAGTCAGAAAACGGCAGAGCTGCTACGACAGGGAATGAATTATCCGCAGGCACGGCAGCGCGTCATGGCACAACTGCTACCAGAAGGAGAGAGTGCCGAGACTCTGGCGACACCAAACAACATCTTGGGAATCGAGTACCTGAATGCCATCACCCAGACGCAAAGTCCGTTACGGGCAGCGACAATTAAACGGATCGGTGCCGGCTATCACGATATGCAGCCCGGACAGGATGGGATTGCCAGCGCTACCGGTATCCGTCAGAAATTGGTTGATGGGGCTGATATTGAAGCTTATCTTCCCGCCGCTGTTTTTGCCTTGTTAAAACAAGGTCTGTCTGAAGCCGAAGTTTTCTCTGCTGAGCGTTACTATCAACTGCTCCTTGCTCAGGTTTTCCGTGATCCGGTCGGATTGACGCACTATGCTTTAGTTGAAAACGGTATCGAGAACCGGTTATTAAACGTTGCTGAACAGGCAATGTCTCTCGAAGAACTTTTAGACGGGCTTAAATCACGCCAGTTGACTCGTACGCGGATTCAACGGTTGTTGGTTTCGATTTTACTGGCAATGGATAAAATAATTGTTCAGCAATTATACTCTTCCGGGCCACGCTATCTCCATTTGCTGGCAGCCAGCAAAAAAGGGCAGCAGTTTTTGGCTCAGAGTCGAAAACAGCGCACGTTACCGCTGATCCAGAATTTTTCCCGGATTTATCCGCGACTTAAACGTTATTATGGGGTCAATTCAACCAACTATTCTCTCGCTGTTCATCAATTGGAACTTGAATTGCGGGCGACAAAAATTTATACACTGTTATTGAAAAAATACTCTGGCGACAATCGTAACCGCGATTTTTATGAAGTTTTACGCACCGCTGAATAACCTTGAAGGGGAGTCAGAAAATGACCGAGACGAAAATCACGCGTGACATGAAAATTGAACAACTGGTTGAGCTGAAAGAAGAAGCTGTCAGCTTTCTGTTCAACAAAAACATCCGCTGTATCCGTTGCGGAGAGCCGGTTTGGGATTCAATTGAAGAAGCGGCACGGAAAAAAGATTACAGCGAAGAGGACATTGATCAGCTGATTGAGGAACTCAACCAGCTGAGTTGATCGGTTTATCCGGAACTATTCAATAATCAGATTCGGTAGCTCATCGGTATCGTCGTCTTTACGCGGGAAGTTTTCTTCCAGCAGTTGACCGCAACGTTCGATAGCTTGGCAAACGGCAGTACAGGCATCATCTGATTTCAGCCCGGCGATAATTGTTGCGACGATTTCGTCCCAGGTGTTTTGGGGAACTTTTGCGTTGATGCCGCTATCGGCCAAAACCTGAACCCGGCGCTCAAATAGTGAAATTAGAATCAGAATCCCGGTGCGATCGCGGGTTTCGTGAAGCCCCTGCTCAAGAAAACTGACCAGTGCTTTTTCTTTCACTTCTTCGGTCAGTTCATCTGGATGGATGAGTTTGCGCTTCAGATCCGGAAGGCTGCGGATAAGCTGGCGAAAGATAAAAAAACCGATAAGAAATACGGGGAGAAACCACCAGATCGATTCCCCGCCAAACCACCAGCTGACCAGTAATCCTGTTGCCAGTGCCAATGATCCACCACCGATCAATTCGGCGCGGGGGTAGTCGTAGGACGAATCGACGACCATCGGAACAATCTCACCACTGGTTTTCATCTCTGCCGTTTTGACGGCAGCTTCTATTTTCTGCTGTTCTTCTTTGGTGAAGAACTCACTTGCTGATTTCATTTAAACCTCATTTTTTACGACTGAGTCACGGAGTGAAAGCTGTTATTGACCGCTCTCTCCTTAAAATTCCACTGTCTGGAGCTACCAACCGCCGGAGGCACCGCCGCCTCCACCGCCACCGCCGCCGAAACCACCAAAACCGCCGCCGCCACCTCCGAAGCCGCCACCGCCGATAAATGGACCGCCAAAAAAGATTCCGCTGCGACGATATCGTCCCCCTCTGCTGCCACCGATTCGACCGAAAAGAGGTAACAGGAAGAAGAGGATAAAGATAAACCCGAACGGATTACTTTTTTTCTTTTGCTTGGTTTGCCCGGTTCCCGTGTATTCGCCCCGGACTGCCTGGGCTATGCTGACGACACCACTGACGATCCCGCCATCAAAATCGCCCTGTTTGAAGCGGGGTGAGATTTCATTATCGACAATTCGTCCGGCAAGCAGGTCGGTCAGTCGACCTTCCAGCCCGTAACCAACTTCGATACGGATTTTTTTTTCGGCTTTTGCAACCAGCAACAGGGCTCCGTTATCTTTCCCTTTTTGACCCAGCCCCCAACTCTCTAAAACTCGTAATGAATAGTCCTCAAGAGATTCGCCATCGAGAGTCGGAATTGTCAAAACCGAAATCTGAGTTGAATCGCTCTTATCAAAGTCCTTAAGAAACTGTTCCAGCTTGAGTTCAACTTCGGGCGAAATAATATTCGCTTGGTCGTTGATGTAGCCGGTTGGTTTGGGAATACCCAGTGCTGCTGCGGTAGAACCGATCAGCAGCACAATGAACAATGAAATAATAAATCGACGCATTAGAATGAGACCTTCGGTGCAGTCGCTGCCCCGGCATCAGCCTTGAAGACTTCCTTCCGCTCCAGATGGAGGAGGAAGTTGTTCGTCAGGCTGTTGGGGAAGGTTCGGATTGAGGTGTTGAACTTTTTGACCGCTGCGTTGTAACGCTGGCGGGCAACATTAATCCGATTCTCGGTTCCTTCCAGCTGATGCTGCAGGTCACGGAAGTTCTCACTTGCTTTAAGATCGGGGTAGCGCTCGGCAACGACCAGTAACCGGGACAAAGCTCCCGATAACTGACCCTGAGCTTTCTGGAATTGCTGCATTGCGGCAGCATCACCAAGTTTATCTGCTGAAATGTTAACCTGACCAACCTTTGCCCGGGCATTCGTCACTTCAGTCAATGTCGCTTTTTCGTGAGTCGCATACGCTTTGACCGTTTCTACCAGGTTCGGGATCAGATCGGCACGGCGCTGATAGGTCGCTTCGACATCGCCCCATGCAGCAAAAACGTCTTCTTCATTTTTTTGAATTGAATTGTAACCGCAGCTGCTCAGAAACAGAGCGGTGCAAAGTAACAGGATAATGGTGCTGAATCTCATAATGTCCTCCAGAGGGTTATTAATTGAGTTTTTCGCAGCGAAGATTATAACACAAAATTAGAAAATATAACCGCCATCCTACGGAAAGCTATCTGTGGTATTCCGATGGCCATAAGACAAAGTTAAACTTTAAAATGAATATAGAATTGCTTCTGAACTTTGATTGAGGGGGCGTTGGTCGTCCGGCTTGTCTTACTTTGATGTTTCTTGAAGTTGTTTAAATTGATCAAAATCTTCCGGAATTGACCACTCTATTTTCTTTGCATCTTCATGTGGCTCGGTAATGACGACCAGTTTTTTGTGCTGAAATGATTCCAACTGGAAACAGCAGGTGTTTTTTTGATGCAAACAGCACTCCGTCGGGGGATATTCGTTTGAAATGGTCCCGCCAGGTCGGTAAATTGTAGGGGGATTCGTATTCCCCTATCACTATTACGACTCCGGTAACTGCGGTGGCCGGGGTGTTTTGTCAATCTGTTCAACCGGCTCAATTTCTTTACTGCTTCCAGCCCCCAGTTCTTTAAACTTCCGGGCCGAAACCAGTACCCGACTGTCGAGTGATGCCATTCCTTTGTTGTAACTGTCGACGGCTCGTTCGAGGTTTTTCCCCATTTGACCGAAGTGTTGGGTGAGGGTGGCAAGCCGATCATACATTTCCCGCCCGAGTTGACTGATGGCGGCAGCGTTTTCGGTCAGCTGTTCCTGCCGCCAACCGTAGGCAACCGAGCGGAGCAGGGCGATCAGGGTTGTCGGGGTGGCAAGGAGAACCTTTTGATCGACACCCGCTTCAATCAGTGCCGGATCTTGTTCCAATGCAGCGGAAAAGAAGGTTTCTCCCGGGAGAAACAGGACGACAAATTCGGGTGTCGGCTGAAACTGCTCCCAGTAATTTTTGGCCGCCAGTTTTTGCAGGTGATCACGGATCTGCCGGGCGTGGTGTGCCAGATGGGCGGTGCGTTGCTGATCGTTGGCGGCTTCCAGTGATTCAAGGTATGCCTGCAGGGGAGCCTTGGAGTCGACGATGATATTGCGCCCGTTGGGAAGCTTGATAATCATGTCGGGGCGCAACCGACCGCTGTCGGCAGTCTCCTGCTCAACAAAATCGCAGTAGTTGACCATCCCCGCCATTTCAACAACTTTCCGCAGCTGAATCTCTCCCCAGCGACCCCGGACTGCCGGGGTCCGTAATGCACGGACGAGGTTTCCCGTTTCAGATTCAAGTTTTATCTGGCTGGTGAGCAGCGACTGCAACTGCTCATCGAGGCGGGCGTAAGCACCACTGCGTTTTTGCTCCAGTTGCTCAATCTTGTGGTCAACTTTCTGCAATGATTCGTGTAATGGCTGAACCAGTTGATTGATTGCCTGTTGGCGGTTTTCGAGGTCGCCCTGAGCCTT
>Ga0256842_1002871_pt1 | contig 11923 bp, 7 predicted proteins | sample 4559240metaG_FD_185973 | JGI IMG/M metagenome (GOLD analysis project Ga0256842, IMG submission 185973) | Hydrothermal vent microbial communities from Guaymas Basin, Mexico - 4559-240 | ecosystem: Environmental > Aquatic > Marine > Hydrothermal vents | place: Mexico: Guaymas Basin | collected...
TTTAGTTCTTATTGATTAATAAACATAATTTATGACAAAAAATGTGTTTAACATGGAGGATAAGATTATATATATCAGAAAGTTAATTGTTTTTTATAATATGTTTCAATAATTGTATTGTATAAATTTTTAATGAATAAGATAGACAATATTCTTTAATTTCGATATATTGGTATTGTATATTATGTTTCATTGAATTATATATTAAATAATATCTTGAAAATTAAAGATAATCATGAAAAAGATCGGGGGATTAATGCCTAAGTTATTTCATAATGAATATCACGAACATTCAAACACGTGGTATTTTCGCGACAGAGTATTTTCATTACAAAAAGATGATATTGTATTCCAAAGAACCAAAGATGAAAATGGAAAAATTATTTTCAAATTCGAAGCTGTTACTGAAAAGAAAAAAATTTTCCCTCCTGTAATAACAATAATTTATGACAAAAAAGAAGATAAAATTGTTAAAAATGAGTGTTCACGTTGTAAAAACGATGATCTCTGTAAACATTATTTATCTATTATAAAATACGCTTATACTTATTATACAACTGATGATTTGAACGATCTTTTATATCAAACTTACGAATCTTCTTTTATGATTTATGATGAATATTGGCAAAGAATGTTGATGAATTCAAGAATCGATATCAGTGATATTTTTGATATTAAAACAGATAAAATTAGGTTCCACTTTAAAAATTACGGTAAAATAAATATCTATTTGGTATCAATGCTCGTTGCTGATCGCGATGTTGATGAGTACAAACGTCTTGAAATTGTTGAAGCTCGAAAAGTAATAGGCTATCTTTCAGAAGCTGAAATTTCACTCTTAGTACTTTTACAAAAATACAAATGTTCATATAGTCATAAAACCAATTTTTTTACCATCTACAAAAAAGATTTTTCTAAAATTTTGCCGGCGGTTAAAGCCTTGAATAAAATCTTTATAAATGAGACAGGTGATAGAATTAATTTTACTAAAGAAAAATATGCACCATCCTTTCAAGTCATTGCAGTTAAGAAAAATAAATATATTTTCAAAGCAACTTCAACAAGAAAAATTTCTGCATTTTTTACCGGAAATACAACTTATATTTTCCAAAAAAATGATGTTTATGAAATAAACTTCCCCTTCTCACAAGAAGTTGTAGCTAAATTATTTAAAGAAGGTTATCCGGTTCAGGAAAAAGATTTATTCTTCCTCAGAGCTGTTGTATCGCGCCAACTTTCCCTTTTAAATTGTTATCTTGATTTTGATGAGAATGTTCCGCAGGAAGATTTTTTCAATATTGAACCAACGGTAACTTTTAGTTTCTCAAAATTAGAAGATTCGATAAAAATGGAATGTCTTTTGGATTACGGAGATGGGGTATATTTGCCATTATCATTAACCAGATTCAATTCGGAATTAGTTAGTTATCCTTATAAGGACGGAACTTCGTGGTTTTATATTCCTTCTCAAACTCATTATGAGGTGGAAGAGTTTTTCAGTTATCTCACACTGGGCGATCAAAGTCTTTATGAAAAAGAATCAGTGCTCATTTTTAGCGGAAGTTATCCAATTGAATCATTAAAGAAAATTGTGTTTGAAAAAGCTAAGAGTGATTGGAATATCTTATTGGCGGAAGAATTAAAAAGCCAATTTATTTATCGAGTAAAATTACAGCCGGAAATTATAGCCAAAAAAACTTCAAGATCAGATTGGTTTGAATATAACGTTACTTATAAATATAAAGATATTTCGTTAACCCATGCCGAATTGAAAAAATTCTTCAGCTCTACTTCTAAATTCTTGAAACTTGATGATGGAAGATTGCTATTTTTGACAAACAGGAATATTTTCCAAGAAGTTGAATCTGTAATCAAAGTAGGTGAGGAACAAAAAGAAAATGTTTATAATATGCCGATTTCTAAACTTCCTTATATCTATCAATTGAGTCGATTTAATTCAGATGTGAATTTTGACGGCGATGATTTTGTTCAGGAAATGTTTAAAGCTTTGATAAACAGAAAATTAGAAGACAATAAAATGCTTCCTCAAAATGTTCGTGCTGTTTTAAGATCTTACCAAAAAGCAGGATTTCGTTGGATAAAAATGCTCGAAAAATTCAAATTAAACGGTATTTTAGCCGATGAAATGGGATTAGGAAAAACAATTCAAGCAATTGCTATTCTTTCAGATTTACCATCTGATTCAAAATCTGTAGTTGTTTGTCCAAAAACATTATTGTATAATTGGGCTGCTGAAATTGATAAATTCAATCCGTCTTTATCATATATTATTTTAGAAGGTTCCAAAGAAGAAAGACTGAAAGCATTGAAAAATAAACAAGTAAACATCTTCTTTGTATCTTATGCTATTTTGGCAAACGATCTAGAACAATTTAAAGAATTAGAATTTGACTATGTTATTCTTGATGAAGCACAACATATAAAAAATGCAAATACTCTGCGTTCAAAAGCGGTGAAAGAATTAAATTCCAAACACAAACTCGCTTTAACCGGTACCCCAATTGAAAATAATTCGGAAGAATTGTGGTCGATATTTGATTTCCTAATGAAAGGATATTTGCCACCAAGTCAGTTATTTAAAAAAATCGTTACTGATACTAAAATGATTCAAGGATTTACCGCTGTTAAAATGCAACAAATGTTGGCTCCGTTTATTCTAAGAAGAAAAAAACAAGATGTACTTATTGAACTTCCGGATAAACAGGAACAAACGATTTTCTGCAAAATGAATCCGGTTCAAGAAAAACTTTATCTTCAAGTATTGGAGAATATCAAACAAAATGTTTTGAATAAATCGGGAAAAGAATTAAATAAACATTATATGAATATCCTCAGTGCTTTGATGAAATTACGACAAATTTGCAATCACCCGGCTCTGATTGAACCGAAAATGAAAGACGATATCGAACTTTCTGCCAAAACCGAAACCTTGAGAGAAATAATTCTTGATGCTGTGGAAAACGATCAAAAAATCCTTATATTTAGTCAATTTGTAAAAATGCTAAATATTTTAAGAAAGATATTTAAAGATAATGATATCCAATATGAATATATGGATGGATCTACAAAAAATAGAATGAAGGTTGTAGATAATTTTAATAATAATGAAAATGTAAGAGCTTTTTTGATAAGCTTAAAAACAGGTGGCTACGGGCTAAATTTAACATCTGCGGATACCGTAATTATTGCTGATCCTTGGTGGAATCCAATGAGTGAAAGTCAAGCAATTGATAGAGCTCACAGAATTGGGCAAACCAAAAAAGTTATTGTTTATAAAATGATAACAAAAGGGACTGTTGAAGAAAAGATTTTGAAAATGCAAAAAGATAAAAAAGATTTGTTTGATTCTTTGATTGAAGGTAGCCAATCATCATTGAAAAATATGTCTGGTGATGACTTAAAAAGCTTGTTTGAATATTCGGAATAATCTAAATTTTCCGATGCAAATTTCTTACAGCTAATTAAATTCTTGACACAGAACTTGTTTTTTTTTGATTATCATCATACTGATAAAACTTGATTAAAAAGGAGAAATAAAAATGAAAAGAACTTTTCAACCTCATAATAAACCTAGAAAAACGACACATGGATTTAGAGCAAGAATGGCGACAAAATCTGGTCGTGACGTCCTTAACAGAAGACGAGCTAAAGGGCGTAAAAGATTAGCTGTATAATTAATGCAATTTATCAAAAAGCATTCCGAATACGTAAATATTCAGAGTGATTGCAAAAAATTTTACAGTAAATATTTTATCGTACTTTACCAAAAAAAAAATCTTCAGAATACCGAGTTTAGGCTCGGTATTACTGTTAGTAAAAAAGTTGGAAATGCTGTTACCAGAAATAAAATCAAACGAAGAATTAAATCATTTTATAGACAAACAAAAGATATTATGCTAAATAATATTGACTTCATACTTATTGCAAAAAATAATTCATCTGGAAGTAAATGGATAGATTTCCAAAATGATCTTAATCGAATCCTTCAAAAATTAGAAACAATTTAAGATGTCAGTACTCAATAAAATTTTTATCTTAATAATTCAATTTTATAGAAAATTGATTTCGCCAATGTTTCCGCCAACTTGCCGATTTACCCCAACTTGCAGTGAATATTCTTACCAGGCTTTTAAGAAATATAATTTTTTTAAAGCATTTAGACTCTCAATTACTAGAATTTTAAAATGTCATCCCTTCCATCCGGGTGGGAATGATCCACTTCCTTAGGAGGAATTTTGGAGAAAAGAACACTACTTGCCCTTTTCCTAATTTTTGTTGTTTTTATTATAAGCAATCAATTTATTTGGAAAAACAACAACGTTACGAATCAACAGGATTCTACAGCCGTTAACAAAACCGTACAGAAAGAAAAAGCACCTGTTGCTCAAAGCCCAAAAAAGGTTCAAGCAACATTTCAAACTACCCCTGATTTATTGTTAAAAGATATTAAAATCAACAACAATATAACAATTCAAAATGATTATTTTATTGCGACCTTTACAAATAAAGGCGGTAAACTTATTTCTTATCAATTAAAGAAATTTTTTCTTAATGATAAAAAAACACACATTAATTTGATTCCTAAAGATAAATCTATTCTTGGAATGGATATTTTAACTAAAGGTAAACTTGAAAACATTTCATCTTTACCAATGAATTATATTCTCGAGAATAATTCCGTAGTTTTCTATCTTGAAAAAAATAATCAAAGAATTTTGGAAAAAAGTTTCACAATTAAAGATGAATATGCAATGAATATGAAGCTTAAGTTTAATAACTTCGCAGAAATTTCAGGGTACGATTTGCACCTTGATAGCGGAATTCCGGATACGGAAGATTTTATTAAAAACAAAAATAGAGACTATAAGATCGTTGCTCAAGTTAATAATAGTTTGAAAAAAACTACCTTAAACTCTTTAACTAAAAAAGCTAAACTTATTGAAGGACATATTGATTGGGCTGCTGTTAGAACTAAATATTTTACTCAAGCAATCAAACCGGAAAAAAGAATAAACTCAAATATCTTAAATGGATTTGATGTAAACGGTAGTCCGGCATTAGATTTATCTATTAGAAATAGCACCGGACGTGATAATATTGAAGATAGTTATTTACTTTATATTGGACCGGTGGAATACAATTTATTAGCTAAATATGGTGACAATTTCCAAAACATCACAGAATTGGGAGCAAAATGGATACATTTCTTAAGCAAATGGTTCTTATGGCTAATTGCTTTCTTATATAAATTTATCCCTAATTATGGAGCTGTAATTATTGTATTCTCAATAATTATTAAATTGATATTATACCCTCTAACCCACAAATCGTTAGAATCTACACAAAAAATGCAAAAACTAAATCCTCAGATGAAAGCTATTCAACAAAAGTACAAAGACGATCCGAAATTACAACAAGCTGAGATTAGTAAGTTATATAAAGAAAACGGAGTAAGCCCCTTAGGTGGTTGTTTACCGATGCTATTGCAAATGCCGGTATTTTTTGCTCTTTATCCGGTTTTGAGATATTCAATTTCATTAAGACAAGCAGGATTTATGTTTTGGTTAAAAGATCTGTCCGCACCGGATCCATACATGGTTCTTCCTATCTTAATGGCTATATTTATGTTTATCCAGCAAAAAATGATGACTCCGGCTTCACAACCAAATGATGAAGTAGATGAAAAGCAACAGGCAGCAGCACAAAGTCAAAAAATGATGATGTATATTATGCCCGGTTTTATGTTTTTCTTATTCAAATCATTCCCGTCAGGGTTGGTATTGTATTGGATGATTTATAATGTTCTTTCTATTTTCCAACAAATGATTATCAAAAAGAAATACCATATTTAATTTATAAGGACCTTATATGAAAACTATTGTCAGAGAAGGCAAATCGACAGAAGAAATTGTTAAACAATTTATGAAAGAGTTCTCTTTAAAAGATAAAGAGAGCCTAAAGTATGAAATATTGGAAGAAGGCTCAAAAGGCTTTCTTTTTTTCGGGAAAAAGCCGACTGTTCTAAAATTCACAATTGCTGAAACATCAGAAAGCTTGAAAGATTTTGTAGAAAAATTCCTCGAAAAAATAGACGTTAAAGTCAAAGATATTAAGATCACAACTACCGATAAAGCTATTAATGTAGTAATTGTAGAACCGGATAATCCGGGATTTCTGATTGGAAAAGATGCTAGATTTTTAGACAGCTTCCAACATATTTTAAATAGAAGAAATATCGGAAATGCTGAAAAAAGAATCCCGATTATTCTTGATGTAGATGATTATCGAGAAAGACGAACTCAGGGAATTCTTAGAAAAGCTAATTTTATTATCTCAAAGGTTAAAAAACGTGAAAAAAGTTTTGCTCTGGAAGCAATGAATTCTCAAGATAGAAAACTTGTTCATCAATTTATTGAAAAAGATAAAGATCTTAGAACTTTAACCGTTGGGAAAGGCGAAATGAAAAAAATCGTTATCTTCCCCGCTAAAGATTTTGATCAAATGAAAAACAAAAGAAACGTTAAACGAAATGAGAACAGAAATTAATTTCGAAAATTTTAAGTATTTTAATATTGACGGTGGAGATTATTTCTCTGATGCTGGTGCGGCTATGGGTGTTCTCCCTAGAGCATTATGGGAAAATAAAATCAATCTTGATTCTAAACATCGAATGAAATTTAACCTAAATCTTGGACTAATTGTTACCGAGTCAGCCAAAATTTTAATTGATACCGGAATTGGAAATCGAATTTCCGAAAAAGAAAAGGAGATTTATAATCCATCTGATTATCGACTTTTTGACTCGTTAAAATCGCTTAATATCAAACCTGAAGAAATTGACTACGTTATTTTAACTCATCTGCATTTTGATCATGCCGGTGGAATTGTCAGCACTATTGAAGGAGAAGATAAACTTACGTTTCCAAATGCAATTCACATTATCCAAAAAGAGGAATGGGAAACAGCAAAATCTCCCGATGAATTAAATAAAGCTGCCTACAATTTTGTTAAGTATTTAGCTTTATTGGAAGCAAAAGGTAATTACCGATTAATTGACGGTGAGGAAGAAATTGCTCCCGGAATCAGTGTTATTAAGACTGGCGGACATTCAAACGGTTGTCAAATTGTTAAGCTCCGGAATGAGAAAACAATTGCATATTATGCCGGAGATATTATTCCTTCTAAAATGCATATTTCATTAGGAATTACTTCTTCGTATGATGTTTGTCGAAAAGATACCGTGAAATTTAAAAAAATTATTTTAGAAGAATTAGTTAAATTTAATGGATTTTTGATTCTTAACCATGATAGTAAGCAACAAATAATACAAGTTTAATTCATTGTTCAAAAAATTATAAAAGACGCAATTATGCGTCTTTTTTTTTATAAGATAATCTAAAAATAAATTTTATAAATGCAGAAAAATTAACTTGATTCCTTATTATTTTCTTGCGACTCGATTGGAATCGCGAAACTAAAAGTTGCTCCATCACCTTTTTTACTATTTACCCAAATTTTACCACCGTGCATTTCCACAATTCGTTGAGCAATTGCGAGTCCAAGTCCGGTACTTGATTCACCGCCTGTGGGTCTTGCACTAAGTTTCTTAAACGATTTAAACACATGCTTCAAATCTTCTTCAGACAAACCTTGTCCGTTATCTTTAACATTTACATAAACAAAATCTCCAACAATTTCAAATGAAACCATAACTTCACCGCCGGGCAAAGTATATTTAACAGCATTAGAAATCAGGTTATCAGCTAATTGAAATATCCGAGATTCATCAATTAAAACTAGGGGTAAATCTATTTTTTCAATAGTAAGTTTGATATTTTTTTTAGAAGCATTTTCCTGAAAGGATTTAAGACTTGCTTCAAAAATGTCGGCTATATTATGAGGCTTTTTATCTAATTCAACTTTCCCTGACTCAATTTCAGATGTACTTAAGAGGTCTTTAATCAATTTATCCATTCTTAAGGCGGAGTTTAAAGTCATTGTAATATTTTTTTTAATAAACGCTAAATTAGGCTCACTCTTTTTCAGATGAAAATCTATCATCTCAGTTGAAGAAATTATCCCTGAGAGGGGGTTTCTCAAATCATGAGCAGCAATTCCAATAATTTCATTCTTTTTTTTGTTAATTTCTTCTAGCTTTTCAACCAAAATTCCACGTTGAAAAATAGCTCCAAAGTGCATCGAAAGTTCCTCTAACATTTTAACGGATTCGGAACTATAATTCATAACAGAATAGTTCATCCCAAATATGATAAAACCTACAATCGTATTTTCCACTTCAAATTCAAGTAATAGAATGTTGGTAACCGACCGATAAAGGGTATGAATAAAAGAAATCTCTGAAAAATCAGTATCAATCCAAATATGATCTGTGATTTTGTGCGAATTATTTTTAAAATTAAGATAGTCCTTTTCGTCTAAAGAAATAACATCCTTATATTTTGTTATACTTTTCTTAACTATATATATATTTCTGGTACTGTTCAATACATAAACATCAAGATATTCCAAATCAGGAAAAATCTTTGATTCTTCAATTATTTGCGATAATTGGGCATCAAAAGAAGTTTGGGAATTAACCATTTTGATAATTTTATTTGTTCTGGTAAGTTGATTTGCTTTTTCTTTCAATTGTTCGGTTCTCAAAGCAACTAATTTTTCTAATTCCTCTTTCTTTTTTAATAATTTATAAGTTCGATATTTAATGATTAGTGTAAACAATAGAATAACTAACAGTCCTATTATTACAAAGAATAGATGACTTTTGGTAAAAGGTGTTATTACATGGATATTTAGTTTCGCAATATTTTCCCCACTTCTACCATCATTATTTAGCCCTTTGACTTCAAAAACATAGTCTCCGCCGGGTAAATTGTCATAGGTTTCAGTAAAAGAATTATCGGCTTTAATCCAATCTTTATTATAATTAACCAATTTGTAATAAGCGGTGTTTTTGGAAGGTATTGTATAATCTAAAACAGAAAAATTTATTTCCAATCTGTGTTGTTTAGGGTGTACGATTATTTTTTGATAATTATAGGGATTTATTATTATTTTTATTGAATCAATATTTACACTTGAGATATTTACTTTTGGATGATATTCATTGTATTTTATACTATCAGGATTAAACCAATTAATTCCGTTACGTCCACCGAAATAGATGTTTCCGCTTTTATCCCTACTATACGAATAGGCATTTAATTCTTTAAGAACTCCATCATAAAAATTGAATTCTTCGCAAATTCCAACTTTTGGACGGTATTTATATAAATTATGGGAAGTTGAAATCCAGGCATCACCGTTGTTATCAAAAACTATTCCGTAAATCGTGTATTTTGTTAAAACTTTGGATTTAGGGAGAGGATAAAAGATTTTGAATTCCGGATCAAACACAGTAATTCCACTATAAAAAGTGCCAATCCAGATCGTTCCGTCCTGATATTTTTCTGAAAAAATTACATCATCAACATAATTTCCATTTATTTTTCGATTATACTCGCTGAATTTATGTTTTTTTCTATCAAAAGAAACAATTCCTTTCCCACTTGTATTTAACCAAAGTCTGTTTTTATTATCAATTGTTAAATCAATTACCGATTGATATTTCTTTGTTGTTGAGAGTGTATCATTAGCAGTAAAATTATTCACTTCTCCGGTTAAAGTATTATAGGAAAACAAACCCAAAGAAATTGTTCCCACCCAAATATTTTTATCTTGAGGTAGGTATTTTAAGCAGAAGGTTTCAGCATTATTAAAATCTGTATTTTCTGTATTTAATTTAAACATTTTATTTTTTGTATAATCAAAATATGCTAAACCTCTATCGGTGGCTAACCATATTTTACCATTTTCATCTTCTTCAATTGCATAGATAAAATTATCAGGAATAGAAGAATTTTTTGTATTAAATGCTTTCCAATAAGGTTTTTTGTATTTGTTTCTATCCCAAAGAAAAACCCCTGCACCATATTTTCCAACCCAAAGGTTATTCTTTGAATCATTAAAAATACTAACAATGTCGGTTTTTTCTTTAGCTGAACCGATATTGGAGATCTTATGAAATTTTTTAGTAATAAAGTTTACTTTTTCAACACCTTTATCAGTAGCAATAAATATATTTTCATTGGGATCCACAATAATTTTAGATATGAAATTATCAGAAAGTGAAGTAGGATCATTGGCATCATTAATATATTTATCTATCTTTTCAGTCATTTTATCATAAATATAAAAGCCATAATTTGTCCCGATCAATAATTTATGGTGATAATTTTCCAAAGAAAATATTTTTGGTTGAGCACCGGACTTTTCTAATTTTATTTTATGAGATTTGTGAGTTTTTATATTAATTTTGTATAACAGTTCATCGGTACAAATCCAGACAAAATTTTTCTCTATCATAAAAGTCAGGACTTTTTTATCTTTAAATTCAGCATAAATAGAGTTGCTTGATAATTTAACGAATTTATTTTTTGCAAGATTAAATTTATAAAATCCTTTTGATGAAGAAACAACAACATCACCATTAGCATCATTATGGCATTCATAAAGGGAAATATTAGGACTGATAAAATATTTTTTGAAACTTTTTGTTTTAGGATTATAAATAATCATTCCGTCTTGATATGTTGAAATAAAAAGTCTTCCATCTTTAAAAGTATATAGATTACTAATATAAGCATCTTTAAGAGGAAATGGGTTATTTGGCTTATTAAAGTAGCGTGTTATTTTATTTGTGGTACGATTCAAAATAGACAATCCTTGCATAGTTCCAATACAGATATCATTATTACCGTCTTCAACTATTGAAGTAACAAGATTAGAAGATATTGAAAGAGTATCTTTAGGAGAATATTTCCAAATGTCTGTCTTTTTCCCGTCAAAACGGTAAAGTCCATCATTAGAAGCAATCCAAAGATATCCGGTTTTATCCAAATAAATATTGTTAATTACAGATGTCTCAAATGCTTTATTTTTCCCGATATGCTCAAATTCTAAAGAATTTAAGGATACTATTAAAACATAAAATGCAACCACTAACATTTTCCGTATCATAATTACCTCTTGAAATAAAAAATAATAAATCACTAAAAATGTCAACCTACTTATATAAAATTTTTGGGATCCCCCCGAAATTTTTCAAAAGAGTGTCAACTGCATTTTTTCAGCCCCGACGTTCTTAAACGGTAATTTTTTATAACTTTTCCATTCTGTAAAAGTTCGGAAATTGCAAGCGATATTCTGTAATAAATAAATTTCTTCAGAATGTTTATTTTTTTCTTTTTATCAAGCATTAAATGCGGATAAATTCCGGCTAGAATTATTTTATATTTATTAAGTGAGTAAAGAAAACCGATAGCAACAAATATAAGAGCATTCAGACTTACCAATCTGTTCCAAAACATAACCTGCATATTTTCCCATCCGAATGATACCTTTATTTGTCTATGAACTTCTTCAATTTTCCAACGAATCCTATATCCTTTTATGGCAGTTTTAATCATTTCTTCATCTGTCATATTCGTATTTGGAAAGTTACAATATAAATAAAAAAGTCCCTTAAGACAATCTTTACCATACTTGTCTTTAGACACATATCGTGCAATAAGCAAATATGTTGATGCTATATTTACATCTTTCTTTTTGGGATGCGAATCAATTCTGATTCCAATTTTGGTTATTCCGGCAATCATTTTTGCTTTGTCAGATTTAAACTTATATCTTAATTTCACCTTTCTCGCTACATCTTTGAAGGGTTGCTCAATATTATCATAATAAAGACTGCGAATAGCTTTTGATCGAATGATATAAGAAGCATCATTTTCATCTAAAAAGGCAATTACTTTTCGGTCATCATAACCTCTATCCATAACAAAAATAC
>Ga0256842_1002872_pt1 | contig 11917 bp, 10 predicted proteins | sample 4559240metaG_FD_185973 | JGI IMG/M metagenome (GOLD analysis project Ga0256842, IMG submission 185973) | Hydrothermal vent microbial communities from Guaymas Basin, Mexico - 4559-240 | ecosystem: Environmental > Aquatic > Marine > Hydrothermal vents | place: Mexico: Guaymas Basin | collected...
CGATAGTAATTCCACGCTCTTTTTCTTCCGGAGCATTATCGATACTATCGAATGATTTAAATTCTCCACCACCTTTTTTACTTAAATAAAGAGTGATAGCAGCTGTTAATGTAGTTTTACCATGATCAACGTGACCAATAGTACCAATATTAACATGTGGTTTGTTTCTAATAAATTTTTCCTTAGCCATTGTTTCCTCCTAAAAGATCTAAAACCCTGTCATTGCAGGATTTGCATTTAGACGACACATAATATTTTGTCACCTATTTCGGCTTTATTATGCCTAAATTCGTTGTGGGGGATTATATGTCAAATTGTTTTTTATTTTTATCCTTATTTTATTAATTTTTAGTAACTTAACCTTTAGTCAAGTCCACTCAGATAATTTCTTTTCTGCTGCTTTTTGTGTTATATAAGAATAGCATAATTATGCCATATTCTAAAACTCGTTTAAAATGATTTCATCGAATAAAAATAAAAATTTGAATTATTTTATATGGCAATTTTTTAAAGACTAAAACCGCAACAAATAGGATTGCTAAACTTGGCTAAATGTGAATATAGAAAATTTTTCTAAGATAGAACAATATCATCTATCATAAAATACCAATTAATTAAACCATTTTCCCAAAATATCATGTAATTCAATTGCAGTGCTAGGAAAATAAGTTTTTGCAGGCACAGTATCTCGGAAGTACTGTCCGTATCTTTTCTTTTGAATTCGATTATCTAAAACAAGAACAATTCCCCGGTCTGTCTTATGTCTAATAAGTCTTCCAAATCCTTGTCGATAACGTAATAAAGCGTTTGGCATCATGTAGTGCATAAAAGAATTCTTTCCTTCTGATTCCAATTTTTCCAGAAATGATTCAACAATAGGATCAGAGGGAACCATAAAGGGGATTTTATAGAGTATAAGAAGTGAAAGAGATTCACCGCGCACATCCACTCCTTCCCAGAACGAGCTAGTTCCCAAAAGCACAGCATTATCTTTATCCTTAAATTCCTGAAGCATAGCACTTCTGCTAATTCCTTTACCTTGAGCTAACAACGTAATATCATCCCCTTGAAAGATTGAGCTTAATTCTTCATAACAATAGTTCAAATCTTTGTAAGAAGTAAACAAGACCATTGTTCCGCGCTTTGCAACTTTGATAGAATCTACAATAATTTGTATGCTCTGCATTGGAAAATATTTATCTTTCGGCTCCGGCAAAAAGCCACTGACAACCACTTTTGCTTGTTTATCATAATCAAATGGTGATTCTACAACAAGTTCACGCAGAAAACCACTTTCCAACAAATCCAATCCCATCCGATTAGAAAAATATTTAAATTTCCCACGAATTGCCATTGTTGCAGAGGTAAAAACTATTGATTTCACTTTGCCATAAAGTTTTTCATTCAAAATTTTATTAACATCTAGAGGTGCTAAATTTAAAATCCCCGAAGGATAGTCAGAATCACTTATCTGCATAGATTCCAGCCAATAAGCAGATTTAGACATATCCGGATTGGAGAGTAAAACCATTGCATCATAAATTTCATCAATATGATCTAATGCGCCGGCTAGATTATCATAGTTTTTATCATAATCTACAAATTGCTTCGAGCTAACATTCGATAAAATATTTTTCATTGTCATGATTTTACCGGAAAGTTGTTGTAAGAATTCCAAAACTTCATCGAAATATGGATTTAAAAATGGGAAATCCTCCAAATTACGCACACGCAATTTTCCATAACTTCCTTTTTGTTCCACAACTCTACCAATTTCACGGAAAAATAATTTAAAGAGTTCAATGTTTTCTTCAATCAAATGTTTTGTTTCTTCTATTTTGTTATCAACCAGTTTTTGCTGATCAAATTTACTTCTGACATTAGCAGATTTTAATTGAGCCAGTACGCCGGATTGGTATTTTCCTCTAGTCGAGAATATTTGATTAAGAAAAGAATTGAAATCGGCATAGCTATAAGCAATTCCAAGTTCTGCTGAAGCTAATTGCGGCAAGTTATGCGCCTCATCTACAACCAATTGTTCATAATCGCCTAAGGCTCCATTTTCGTTTTGCACATCAGCCAACATCAGATAATGATTTATAATAACCAAATTCGATTCATCAGCCTTCTTACGCACATCCATCAAAAAGCACTGCTTGTAGTACGGGCATTTTTTCCCTAAACAAAAATGTCGGTCAGCAACTATTTTTTTCCAAGCAGATTGATCTCTTTTAGGATTATATGAACTATTTTCTGAGATATCCCCGGTTTTAGTAAATTTCTTCCAAATGACAAAATTCATTAAACTTTTAGCTTCATACGGACTAATCACTTTTTGAAGATTTATAGTCAATTCAGACCATTTTCTTTGGCAGATATAATTTCCTCTACCCTTTAACAAAGTAGCCTTAAAAGGAACGTTTATACATTCTTTCAGAAGTGGTAAATCCTTATAAAACAGCTGTTCTTGCAAATTTTTTGTGTTTGTGGAAATTACAACTTTTGTATTATTTTTATTCGTGTAAAAAATTGATGGGACAAGATATGCCAGTGATTTTCCTACACCGGTTCCGGCTTCGACCAATAAATATTCACGTTTTTTGAAATTTTCTTCGATTGCTTTCGCCATTTCAATTTGGCCACTACGCATTTCGTAATCTTCAAATTTCTCTTGAAAAATACCTTTTTCACCAAAAACATCATCAATTATTAAATTTTCTGCTTTAATTGTATGCTCAATATAATTCCGATTATGAAAATCTATAGTTCCATTTTTTTTTCGCTGTAGCAAAACATTCTTTCTTTGATAATCAACTACTCGATTTAAGAATTCCTTAACACCTAAATCTCCATATTCAGCAATTTCCCGAAGGAAATTATTAGTTGCAAGATCAATTTTATCATCGATAAAATCCAAAATTTTTATCAATATTTCGCCTGTAGCTTTGGCATCGTAATATGCCCGATGTGCATTAGAAAGATCAATATCAAAATATTCGGCAACTGTTCCCAATTTATGATTCACAGTAATTGGCAAATATATTCGGCTTAGATCCAATGTATCTAAAATTGTATTTTCAATTTCAGGAATATTACAGCTAATTAATTTTCTATTTAAAAAACCGATATCAAAACCGGCATTATGACACACCACAATATCATCTTTAAGATAATTTTTCATTTTCTCCAAGGCATCGGGTAAATTTGTACCGCTTGCCAATTGTTCATCTGTAATATGTGTAAGCAGCTTGATAAATTCAGGAACTTCTTTTTTAGGCTTGATAAATATGGAAAACTGATCTACCGGTTTACCTTTCTTAAAACGGAATGCTCCTATTTCAATAATCTCATTCAACTCAAAATCAAATCCGGTAGTTTCAATATCTAATGCTACAAAATCAAATAGTTCTTTCATTTCTATCCTGCCCTTTTTTATATTAGGATTTGAAATTTTTATAATTCAGTCAATTTGTCAATTTATTACAAAAGATTATTCAGAATCTCTTTTATTCAAAAAAAAGAATAGTACATAGCTCTAAGAAATCTAGTAGAACAGTTTCAATATTTTTTGGCAAAAAAAAAGATGAACTCATAAAGTCTATTTTACAAGTTCATCTTATTAAATAAATAGTTTATTTATCCTAAAATACCCAAAAGTACACCGGCAGCTACAGCTGAACCGATTACACCGGCTACATTAGGAGCCATTGCGTGCATAAGCAAGAAATTAGTTTTATCATATTCTTGCCCAACATGATGAACAACACGAGCACTATCCGGCACAGCAGAAACGCCTGAGGCACCAATCATAGGATTGATTTTTTCCTTGAGGAATAAGTTCATCAATTTTGCAAAAAGTACACCGGTTGCTGTGGCTATACAAAAACTAAATGCTCCTAAACCAAAGATTTTTAGTGATCCGATACTAAGAAATACATCAGCTTGAGTACTAGCTCCCACAGTGATACCAAGTAAAATCGTCACAATATCAATTAATGGTTTTCTGGCTGTTTCAGCCAATCTTTCTGTAACACCACTTTCTTTTATAAGATTTCCAAAGAAAAGCATTCCAAGTAAAGCACTTGCTCCCGGAGCAATAATAATAGTAACCAAGGCTCCAATGATAGGGAAAAGAATCTTTTCTCTTTTAGAGACCATACGAGGAGTTTTCATCTTGATTAATCTTTCTTTACGTGAAGTAAGCAATTTTATAATTGGAGGTTGGATAACAGGAACCAAAGCCATATATGAATAGGCAGCAATTGCAATTGGACCAACCAAATGTGGTGCTAATTGAGAAGACAAGAAGATACTTGTAGGACCATCAGCTCCACCGATAATACCAATAGCTCCGGCTTCAGCTACATTGAATCCCAAATAAATCGAACCGATAAATGTTGCAAAAATCCCAAATTGAGCAGCTGCACCTAAAAGAATCAGTTTCGGATTTGCTATCAAGGTAGAGAAATCTGTCATTGCACCGATTCCTAAAAAGATAAGCGGAGGATAAATACCCGCTTTAACGCCCCAATATAGGAAGCTCATTACAGAACCTTGAGTATATACACCCATAGTTCCCGGCATATTTCCCAAAATAATTCCAAATCCTATAGGAACCAAAAGCAAAGGTTCATAATTTTTGGCTATTCCCAAATAGATAAAAAAAGCCCCGATTAAAATCATAACCAAGAAGCCCAATTCCATTTGAGCAATACCGGTAGTTTGATAGAAATTAAGTAATTCTGCCATTAGATTAATCTCCTATCTCCAAAAGCACTTGACCTTCTTGAACATTTTCACCTTGTTTAACACCGATCTTTTTGATTTTCCCACTTGCTACGGCATTTATTTCCGATTCCATTTTCATAGCCTCTAAGATAATCACAGGTTCACCAGCGTTCACGCTATCGCCTTCTTTCACTAAGATTGAATGAATTTGACCCGGAATAGGAGCAACTACAGAACCTGCTCCGGCTACTGTTTTTTTAGTAGCAACAGTTGATGCTACCACAGGATTAACTGGTTTTTGAGAACGTACTAATTTTGGTGTATTAATTTTCTCATGTTCTATTTCTACATGATAAGTACCATTATTTACTTCCACAATTACAGAATCACCCTTATATTCTATAATTTTTGCCACATACTTATCATTATTAATTTTAAATTTATATGTTTTCATTATTATCTCCTCCGTAATTTATAAAAAGAACTATTTGGTAAATTCGCAATATTTGAAGATCTCCACATACTTAAAGGTTGTCTTTTCCATGTAAGATTCATCTTATTTTTTTCTTCAACTTCAAGTTCATGAAGATAAATTGCTGTAACAACAGCAACAATTGCATCATTACTAAGATTCCCGTCAATAGGTGTAATCTTTTTTATCTTTGTTTTAGATTTCTTAGCATCAGCTTTCTTTTCTTTAACCTTGTCTATAATGTTTAGATGTTCTAAAAGCCCAATAATAAAGCCTATTAAGATTAAACTTAGAAATACAATCACCATTCCAACAGCCACGATTGACCAATAATAATGAATTTTAATTGAATTGTATTTTTCTATTGCTTTTTCAATTGCATCATTAGTTAATCCGGTTTCAACAACTGTAGTCTCTTTTGAATAATCACCATCCAATAAATTAATTATTTTCTTTACCGGAATATGAGTTTCATTGCTTATTTGCTGCAGAGTCATATTTGGTTTAATTTCCAAATTTATTTGCTCACTTGCAAAACCAAAAGCAAAGAGTGCCAGCATTATAATTACAAATATTTTTTTCATAATTTCACCAATTATAATGGAATATTGCCATGTTTACGAGGAGGATTGGTATCTTTTTTTGTAGCTAACATTTCAAGTGAACGAATTATTCTAAAACGTGTAGCAGAAGGTTCAATCACATCATCAATGTATCCTTTTTCAGCTGCACGATATGGATTTGCGAAGTTCTCTTTATATTCTTGTTCTTTCTGTTCAATCACCTTAGCAGGATCATCAGCACCTTTCACATCCTTGCGGAATACAATTTCCACAGCGCCTTTTGGTCCCATCACAGCAATTTCTGCATTTGGCCAAGCATATACAACATCAGCTCGCATATGACGTGAATTCATCACACAATAAGCTCCCCCATAAGCTTTCCTTAAAATAATTGTTATCTTAGGAACAGTCGCTTCAGCAAAAGCATATAACAATTTTGCACCATGACGAATAATTCCATTATGCTCTTGATTTGATCCAGGTAAGAATCCAGGAACATCTTCCAATACTACAAGAGGAATATTAAAAGAATCACAGAATCTTACAAAACGAGCTGCCTTCACGCTTGCATTAATATCAAGCACACCTGCCAATACTTTTGGTTGGTTTGCCACAAAACCTACTGTTTGACCGTTCATACGAGCAAATCCAACCACTATATTGGCAGCATAATTACGAGCAACTTCCATAAACTCATTATCATCTGTGATTGAATGAATCACGTCCAAAATATCATATGGTTTATTGGGATTTTCAGGAATGATCCCATTTAATTCATCACAACGACGATCGATAGTATCTGTAGAAGCAACATAAGGTGGTTCTTCCATATTATTCAATGGTAGATAAGTAATTAACTTTCTAATCAAAGTAATTGTTTCTTCTTCATTTTCAGTAACAAATTGAGCAACACCACTTTTTGTACCGTGCACCATTGCTCCGCCCAAATTATCAGTTGTAATATCTTCATTTAATACTGTTTTCACAACTTTAGGTCCGGTTACAAACATATAACTTGTTTGCTTGTTCATCACTATAAAATCGGTGATTGCAGGTGAATATACAGCTCCGCCGGCACAAGGTCCCATAATAGCACTAATCTGTGGAATTACGCCTGAAGCCATTACATTTTTTAAGAAGATATCAGCATAACCGGCTAAAGCATCAACACCTTCTTGAACACGAGCACCACCTGAATCATTCAATCCAATTATTGGTGCACCAACTTTCATTGCCATATCCATTACTTTACAAATTTTCTCTGAATGTGTTTTAGATAATGAACCACCAATTACAGTAAAATCCTGAGCATAAACATATACGATTCTACCTTCGATAGTTCCATATCCTGTTACTACTCCATCGCCAATTGGTTTCATTTTTTCCATACCGAAATCAGTACAACGATGAGTTTTGAACATATCAAATTCTTCAAAGCTTTCCGGATCAAGCAAAAGATTAATTCTTTCTCGGGCTGTTAATTTACCCTTTTCGTGTTGAGCTGCAATACGCTTCTCTCCACCACCAAGGCGAGCTTGTTCGCGTTTTGCTTGCAATTGCGCAATTTTCTTTTCCATTTATTTATTTCTCCTTTAATATCACCTTCAATTTATTGTGTAAAATTTTACGAAGCACTTTGTTATGCAAGTAATAAATATAAATTTCGTGAAAAAAAAATTGAACCAGATTTTTCTCTTTTAACTTCTTCTGATTTAAGTGGTTAAATAAATGTTTGCTAAATCTATTATGTTACAGATTTTGTGGAAAATTTGATTATTATTAATTATTACAAAAATTGTATTTATTTGCTTTTATGTTGAAATATAAAATTTACACATAAAAAAATCCGACCCACAAAATGTAAGTCGGATTATTATCTTATTTATATATTTATATCACACTTAGTGTTTTTCTTGGCAAAGTTCCACCAATACACCACCGGTAGATTTTGGATGCAAGAAAGCAATATCAGCACCATGAGCACCGGGACGTGGAGTTTTATCAATCAAACGCATATCTGTTTCTGCAAGTTCGAGTAATCGTTCTTGTAGATTTTCAGTAGCGAAGGCAATATGATGCACGCCTTGCCCTTTTTTCTCAATAAATTTGGCAATCGGACTATCAGGGCTAGTTGCTTCCAAAAGCTCAATACGTACCTCTTTTCCTACCGGAATGAACGCTACTTTTACTTTTTGTGATTCAACTACTTCGATAGCTTCAAGCTTCAATCCCAAATTTTCATAAATCTTGATTGATTCTTCCAAGTTTTTTACTGCGATACCAATATGACTAACTTTTTCTATCATTTATTGGCTCCTTTTAATACTTTCTCAGCCAAATCAAAACCAATTTTCATCGCTTTGTTATTCATTTCAGCAAAAGCCGGTTTCATAGATTCTTCCACAGCTTTTTTCAAAGATGAGATTGAAACTACTTTTGTAACTTTCACTAAAAAAGCTAAACTAAGAATATTTGCGGGAAGAGCTGTTCCTAGCTTTTCAATTGCGATATTTGTGAAAGGATACTCATAAGTTGTTCCTTCTAAGAAAGTTACATTTTTCACAAACGATGTATCTACAATAACTGTTCCGGTTGAACGCATCTTGGATAAATACTTATCACATGCTTCCTGTGTAAGAGCAAGCAACACATCAAATCTTGTAGCTTCGGGAAAATCAATTTCTTCATTAGAAATAATAACATCGGCACGTGAAGCTCCACCACGAGATTCAGGTCCATAACTTTGAGTTTGAGTAACATTCACACCGTCAATTATAGCTGCTCGTGCTAAGATGATTCCTGCAGTGATTAATCCTTGACCACCACTACCTGACAATCTGATTTCTTTTTTCATTTTTTCCATTATTCATCTCCTTTCTCAGGCTGAAGAGATTGAATAAGCTCTGCATAACGCTGAGTATATTCCGGTTTTTTAATATTAACTAAAATTCCGCGTGGATATTTATCTGCTTTCTCTTCTTCAGGTAATTTATTATAAGCTGCAACGGGAATACCTCTTTTTTTCATATCTCGCATCATATCAGAAGGAGAACCTTGTTTGTTTAATCTACCATAGATAACAGGACAAGCACTAACAACTTCCACAATTGAGAAGCCTTTATGTTCAAAAGCTTGTTTGATAATTGATTGTGCTTCAACAGCATGATATGCTGTAGTTCTTGCAACAAATGTAGCTCCTGCACCTTCAGCTAATTTACATATATCAAAAACAGGATCCAAATTACCATAGCGAGTAGTAGTAGCTATTGCTCCTGTAGGAGTTGTAGGTGAATATTGTCCTCCTGTCATGCCGTAAATATTGTTATTAATTACAATTACTGTAAGATCAATATTTCTACGAGCTGCATGAATAAGATGATTTCCACCAATAGCAGAAGAATCACCATCTCCGGTAACAACACATACATTCATTCTAGGTTTTACCATTTTAATACCGGTTGCAAAAGGAATAGCTCTTCCGTGCAAAGTATGAAGGGTATTAAAATCTACATAAACAGGCATACGGCTAGAGCAACCAATACCGGAAACCATTGCCATATCATCTTTTTCATAACCAAGTTCATCAACCGCACGAATAATAGCACCAAGAACGATACCATTGGAACAACCAGGGCACCATACATGTGGGAATTTCTTTCCATGTCTTAAAAATTTATGGATTCTTTTCTGAGGTATTTTCATTTACGAACCTCCTTAATAGCAGCACTAATTTCGTCTGGAGTAATTAATTCGCCACTAGTTTTTTGGATCGGATAATATTTTATTTTATTTCCAAGAACACGTTTAAGTTCGCCTAACATTTGTCCTTCATTAAGTTCAGGAACAACAACAGCTTTCACGTTTTTGAATCTTTCTCTAATTACTTCATCCGGGAAAGGCCAAATTGTAAGAGGTCTAAGCATACCTACTTTACGACTTTTTCTTCTAGCAGAACGAACAGCTTCTTTGGCAGCACGAGAAGTAATTCCGGCAGCGAAAACAGCTATACGTGCGTCATCCATTTCATAGTCCTCAACTTGAATAAGATCATCCAAATGATAAGTAATTTTCTTTTTTAATCTTGCATTTTGAATTTCTGCTTCATCAGCACGATTTGTAGGGAAACCTTTAGCGTCATGAGTAAGACCGGTTACATGATATCTATAACCATCACCGAAACTAGCCATAGGGCTTCTATATTTTGCAGTTTCAGGATAATGTTTATACCATTCAGGTGGAATTGTTGGTTTAATACGTTCAATAATTTTATTATTATCGATTTCAGGAATTTCCACAGTTTCACGCATATGACCTAACACTTCATCAGAAAGCAATATCACGCAAGTACGATATTTTTCAGCAAGATTTACCGCACGGATAGATAATTCATAACTTTCCAATACAGAGTTTGGATATAAAACTATTGCAGGAGCATCGCCATGATTACCCCAGCGAGCTTGCATAATATCAGCTTGACTGGGTTTAGTAGGAAGTCCTGTACTAGGTCCACCACGCATTACATTCACAACCACGCAAGGTGTTTCAGTAATTTTGGCAAATCCGATACCTTCTTGCATCAAAGAGAAGCCAGGTCCACTTGTAGCAGTCATAGATTTTGCACCAGCCAAAGAGCCACCGATAATGGCAGCAATACTAGCAATTTCATCTTCCATTTGTATAAATGTTCCACCAATTTTTGGTAATTCAACTGATAAAATTTCAGCTACTTCGGTGGATGGAGTGATAGGATATCCTGCAAAGAAATTTACACCGGCAGCAAGCGCACCACGTGCAATTGCTTCATTTCCTTGCATCAATACTACATTTTTCTTAGTTTGTTTTTTTGCCATCTTCTGTTACCTCTTCGCTCCTGTAATTGCAAAATCAGGGCATAGCCTGTCGCATAATTCGCAGTGTGTGCATTTTTCCGGTGCTTTCACATAAGGTGCACCGTCAGGTTTTAGACCTAAAGTTCCAGTAGGACAGAATTCTGCACAAATCCCACATTTTTTACACCAGTCATGATAAATATAAACCGGACTTTCTTTATAATCGCCTTCGGTTTTTACTTCATTGACCTCGACTTCCATTTTGACGGAGGAATTTTCTTCCTTAATTACAATACCGTCGCGGCGTCTCTCTACCTTGTCGGACATAATTTTCTCCCATTTTTTTCTGTTTTATGTATATTATTTGAATACTTAGAATTGTTAAATTGTAATAAAATTTGAGCGCTCCTCACCAAGCGTCTCCGTTTTGATCCGGGTAATTCCTGACTTGTATCGTCATGATACATAATTACTCCTCGAAAAGCCCTTATATAGGAAAAGCGCTTTCGTAGATTACTATTATTTTACGAAAACGACTTAATATTTCTTATACTCTTTTAAATTCGGCTATTCTATCTCGAAGCTCAGCAGCTCTCTCAAATTCTAAAGCAGCTGCTGCTTGTTCCATCTCAGTTGAAAGCAATTCAATAATCTTATCTTTGCTATCCAATTCCAGATAATTCATAAACTTATCTTTCTCTGATTTGGCAGTTTTCTTCTTCTTTTTTTGAAAACCTGCCGCCACAGTTGTAGATGCCATAATGTCGTCAATATTTTTTTTAATTGTTTGCGGTGTTATATTGTGGTCATGATTATAACGAATTTGTTTTTCACGCCTTCGTTGCGTTTCATTAATAGCTATTCGCATCGCATCTGAAATTTTATCTGCATAAAAAATAACTTTGCCGGAAGAATTTCTTGCAGCTCTTCCAGCTGTTTGAATCAAAGATCTGGTTGAACGCAAAAATCCTGTTTTATCTGCATCCAAAACAGCCACCAAAGAGACTTCAGGCAAATCTAAGCCTTCTCTTAAAAGATTCACTCCAATTAAAACATCAATTTCACCCAAACGTAAATCTCGAATTATCTTAGAACGTTCCATTGTTTTGATTTCACTATGCAAATATGTAGCTTTTATTCCGGCTTTTTTCATATATTCAGCTAAATCTTCAGACATTTTTTTAGTTAATGTTGTCACCAAAACTCTTTCATTTTTAGGAACTCTTATACGAATTTGTTCCAATAAATCATCTACTTGCGTGCCAACCGGTTTAACTTCAATCTCAGGATCTAATAATCCGGTAGGACGAATAACTTGTTCAATA
>Ga0256842_1002873_pt1 | contig 11917 bp, 10 predicted proteins | sample 4559240metaG_FD_185973 | JGI IMG/M metagenome (GOLD analysis project Ga0256842, IMG submission 185973) | Hydrothermal vent microbial communities from Guaymas Basin, Mexico - 4559-240 | ecosystem: Environmental > Aquatic > Marine > Hydrothermal vents | place: Mexico: Guaymas Basin | collected...
AATTGCAGAGGGAAAAATCCGGTTAAGCGGTGTGCACATTCCGGTTCTTCCTGAAATTTACGAACCAGTTCTGGCTGAGCTGGAAAAAATGGATATTAAATTCACCGAACGCCATGTGTGGCTTTAGCACATTTGCAGGTGCTTAATTAGGTATTTTAAAATAAAAAGAAAGGCTTGCACACCAACATTGGGCTGTCCCGATTAAACCATGCAACCGGTTGCAGAGGAATTGCATTATTACGGTCGTCCTTTGTATATTGGCAGACGGGTTAATCCCGAAATTTATTGCAGGATTAACAGCCAAAATTACAATCGATTCTTAATCATTAATTGATTTATTGCGAACGGAATCTGAATAACCAGGCGTAATAAAAAGGAACAAATTATGAACAGCATTTTAATTCGCGCAGAAGACAAAAATAAATGGGAACGGCGTACTCCCATTGTCCCCGAAGATCTTAAGTCGATTTTAAAAGAGACGCCAACCAAGGCTTATGTGGAAAGATCGGATAAGCGATTTTTCAAGGAATCCGAATATGAAAAAGCAGGTGCAGAAATTTGCGAAGGAATGGAAAAGGGCGATGTAATTTTCGGCGTTAAAGAAATTCCGGAGCAAAAAATTCTTGATAATAAAACATATCTGTTTTTTTCGCACACGATTAAAGGGCAAAAATACAACATGCCTTTGCTGCAAAGAATCATCGACTCCGGCTCCACACTCATCGATTACGAAAAAATTACCGATGAAAAGGGCAGACGTCTGGTTTATTTCGGACGGTATGCCGGGGATGCCGGTGCCATCGATATTTTGTGGCTTTTAGGACAAAACTGGAAGCAAAAAGGCATGGAAACACCCTTTGCCAAAATCAAACAAGCTTTGCACTACCATTCCGTGGAAGAAGCCCATACACATGCAGAACAAATCGGCAATGAAATCCGTGAGCAAGGATTGCCCGATGAAGTCCAGCCTTTAGTAATAGGTATTTTGGGCTATGGAAATGTTTCCAAAGGCGCGCAATACATTTTGGAAGCCTTGCCAACCAAACGTGTGGAGCCTGAAGAATTGGCCGATTTGGTAAACAATAAAAATTTTAGCAAAAACACCATTTATATGGTCGTCTTCAAAGAAGAACATTTAGTGGAACACAACGAAGGTAAACCATTTGATCTTCAGGACTATTACCGGCATCCCGAGCACTATCATTCGGTGTTTGACCGATATTTACCCTACCTTTCCGTTTTGATTAATGCGATCTACTGGGAAGCACGCTATCCGCGTTTTGTTACCTGGCAAATTTTAGCAGAACTGGAAACACAGGGCAAACTGCGCTTGCAAGCCATCGCCGATATTTCTTGCGATCCCAACGGCTCTATTGAATGCGATACACATTGCACCGATTCCGGCAATCCGGCTTACCGAATTCATCCGGGCAGCCATTCCTTTAGTGAAGGCTATCTGGGTGACGGAATTATTGTTCTGGCGGTTGATAATTTGCCTGCGGAACTGCCCAATGATTCTTCACGCTTTTTCAGCAAACTGTTACGGCCGTTTATACCCGGCATTATCAAAGCAGATTTCAGCAAATCGCTTGAAGAAAGCGGCTTGCCGGAAGAAATTAAACGCGCCGTGATTGTTTACAACGGGCAATTGACTCCGAATTTTCAATATTTAAAAGAATATTTGCAGTCTTAACATTTTTTTGTAAACTTTCTTAAAAGGGAACATTTGAGAATTAAGGCGTTTGAAGTTTTATCGTTTGAAACGAGTACGCTTTACGGAGTTAAAAACAAAAATATTGCATAAAAGGAAACCAAACAATTCCACGAACCCGGGCAGAGCTTTGAATTGTTTTGATTTTTAAATTTGAAGAATTCATATTTATGAGCGAAGAACTTCTTAAAATAAATCCAAAAGCGGTTACCGACCTGCTTATTCATTTTTTGCAGGAAGAAATTTACAAGGTCGGGTTTAAAAAAGCGGTTTTAGGCCTTTCCGGCGGGGTAGATTCATCGGTTGTTGGCGCTTTGTTAGCCAGGGCGCTCGGCCCGGAAAATGTACACGGACTTATCATGCCCTATCGGTTAAGCAGCCCGGAGAGCCGGGAACATGCCGAATTGCTGGCCAATACATTTGGTATTGGTTTTGATGTGCGCGATATTTCTCCCATGGTAGATGCTTTTTTTGCCGGCGATCCGGATGCCGATGTTGTACGCAAGGGCAACAAAATGGCACGTGAACGCATGTGTCTGTTGTACGACTATTCTGCCAAACACAAAGCCCTGGTTATCGGAACCAGCAACAAAACCGAACTTTTACTGGGTTATGGGACCATTTTTGGTGATCTGGCCAGCGCCATTAATCCCATCGGCGATTTGTACAAAACGCAAATTTGGGAATTAGCCCGTTATTTAGGCGTACCCGAAGTAATTGTCAACAAAGCACCATCCGCCGATCTGTGGGCCGGCCAAACCGACGAGCAGGAACTGGGCTACACATATAACGAAATCGATCAATTGCTTTACTATCTGGTAGACCTCCGTTACTCTAACGAAATGCTTCTCGATTTGGGATACGAACAAAAAACGATCGATGACATTAACCGACGCATTCGAAGGAACCAATTTAAACGCCGTCCGCCCGTAATCGCTAAAATATCCTATCGGACCATCAATCAGGATTTTCGCTATTCACGAGACTGGGGCATGTAAGTGGAAACGATTGAAAAAAGCACACTTTATCTGGTGGCCACACCTATCGGAAATCTTGCAGATATTACCTACCGCGCAATACATATTTTGCAGCAAGTGGATGTTATTGCTGCTGAAGATACCCGCAAATCATCAATCCTTCTAAGCCATTATCAAATTCATACCCCTTTGCGCAGCTATCACAGCTACAATTTACGGCATGAAACGCCAAAACTTGTTCAGCTTTTAAAACAGGGCCAGGCTGTTGCACTGATCTCCGATGCGGGCACACCCGGAATATCCGACCCTGGTTACCATCTTGTGCAGGCCTGTATTCAGGAAGGCATTCGCATTATTCCCATTCCTGGTCCTTCGGCAATTATCAGCGCACTTGTTGCCTCTGGTCTGCCCAGCCATCGTTTTGTTTTTGAAGGATTTTTGCCCCAAAAAAAAGGACGCAAAACACGTCTGGATCTATTAACACACGAAGAACGCACCGTCATTTTGTACGAGTCGCCGCATCGCATTTTAAAAACGGCAAAAGAACTGCATGAACGCATGGGCAACCGTTGGTGTGTGATGGCGCGTGAAATCACCAAGAAATTTGAAGAATTTTTTAGGGGTTCGCTTGGAGATTTAGTAAATTATCTTGAAAGTAAACAAATAAAAGGTGAAATTGTGCTTTTGATACAAGGTTTTAATAAAAAGGATGCACGGAATGAAATCAGCTAAAGGATTAATCCCTGCCTGGTTGACAAACGGATTCGTAAAAATTATTATGCCCATGGTGCATGTGTTTGTCAAATTAAAACTAAGCCCAAACTTTTTTACGACTCTGGGATTTTTGATTACAACCAGCGCCACTGTTGTTTTGTTTATTGATCCCAAATACATCCATTGGTTCGGCCTTTTGGTTCTGTTGGGTGGGATCTGTGATGTCATCGACGGCAAGTTGGCGCGGACGGCAGGACGTTCTACCAAGTTCGGCGCTTTGTACGATTCATCGCTGGATCGCTATTCGGAAGTCATTATGTTTTTTGGCATTGCCGCTTACTATGTACGCCATGATAGTTATTTGCTTTCGGTTATGTCATTTATTGCCCTTGGCGGTTCGATGATGGTCAGTTACATTCGCGCCCGGGCCGAAGGTCTCGGCTTCACGGCCAAAGTGGGTTGGATGCAACGAGCAGAGCGCGTGGTTATCATCGGATTTGCCGCACTGCTCAATGTGGATCTGTTTAAAATCACCATGTTTCATGTCCAGAACTATTCCGTAACGCTTCTGGACTTAGCTATATGGACGGTTGCCATTTTTGCCAATGTCACCGCCCTGCAGCGCTTGTATTATGTTTATGTATTGGACAAATCGCAAACTTTAAAGGAGGAATCATGATAGAACAATTAAAAAATTTGAAGATCAGTGAGCCGAAAGGGAAATTAGGCGTTTTAATGCCAGGCATGGGCGCAGTTTCCACGACCTTTATTGCAGGGGTTCTGGCTGTCCGCAAAGGCATTGCCAAACCGTTTGGTTCGTTAACCCAAATGCAGCATATTCGTTTGGGACGCCGCGATGAACATCGCAATCCTTTAATCAAGGATCTCATTTCACTGGCCGAATTGAACGACCTCTATTTTGGCGGGTGGGATATTTTTGAAGACAACGCCTATCAGGCGGCATTAAAAGCCGGTGTGCTGGAGAAAGGCTTGTTAGATCAGGTAAAAGACGAGCTGGAACAGATTAAACCGATGAAAGCCGTCTTCAATAAAAAATACGTCAAAAAGCTGGACGGCACACATGTAAAAAAGGCTGCCAACTGGTATGAATATTACGAAATGGTTCGTGAGGATATCCGTAATTTCAAAAAACAACACGGCCTCGACCGCATGGTGATGGTTTGGACGGGCAGTACCGAAATCTTCATGAAACAAAGTGAAGTTCACGCCAGCAAAGCATCCTTTGAAAAAGCCATGAAAGAAAATCACCCGGACATTGCCCCGAGTATGGTTTACGCCTGGGCAGCCATTGCCGAAGGCATGCCGTATGTGAACGGCGCTCCCAACTTAACTGCCGATATTCCTGCCATGCTGGAATTCGCCGAAGAAATGGGTGTGCCTCTGGCCGGCAAAGACTTCAAGACAGGCCAGACCTTAATGAAAACCATCATTGCTCCGGGTTTAAAAGCCCGCATGATAGGCATAGAAGGCTGGTTTTCCACAAATATTCTGGGTAACCGTGACGGTGAAGTTCTGGATGATCCCGAATCGTTTAAAACCAAGGAAGAAAGTAAATTATCCGTTCTGGATCAGATTCTTCAGCCGGATTTGTACCCGGATCTGTACAAAGATCTTTACCACAAAGTACGTATCAATTACTACCCACCGCGCCGGGACAACAAAGAAGGCTGGGATAATATCGATATTTACGGATGGCTGGGATATCCCATGCAGATTAAAATCGATTTCCTTTGCCGCGACAGCATTTTAGCCGCGCCTGTCGTTCTGGATCTGGTATTGTTCATGGATTTGGCTAAACGCTCCGGATTCCATGGTATTCAGGAATGGCTGTCATTCTACTTCAAGAGCCCGGTTCATGCACCGAATGTCTATCCGGAACATGACTTGTTTATCCAATTAATGAAGTTGAAAAACACATTACGCGTTATGGCCGGTGAAAAAGAGATCACCCATTTGGGTCTTGAATATTACATGCAATAAGCATTACATTAGGTTCCCTTTTTTAAGGGAACCTTTTTTCTTTTTCAATCGTGGAACTCTTCTTTTGCTAAAAAATAGACGGTACTTTACTTGGCGGAAACATTTAATCCGAAATTGATTTGGTCGCTGTTTTTTTGCACACCAGGTTGTTAAACGCAAAAACGGCATTTTACAATGTACAAAGGATTGTACTCTTTAGACAGGTTTCAGTAAAACAGGAATGAATTGCTTAAAAATTTATGACCGTTACGAATAAAAAAGAACCCAGTACATTAAAACAGGTTTTAAAAACCTCGTTCCCGGCTGTTATTGATTTATCGTCGCAGACAATTACCTGGCTCATCGAAGCTATTTTTTTGGGTCAACTGTCCGCTTTAGCTTTGGCCGGTGTGGGCATTGCCCAGCAGTTTATCGTACTTACCTTTAGTATTTTGCTGACCTTTGTCGTAGGGAGCTCTATTATTATTGTGCGCTATTTGGGCTCAGGCGATAAATGGAATGCCAATCATATTTTAGCGCAGGCTTTTTTAATCGGTTTGTTTCTTTCTTTTTTAATCGGGATGTTCTGGTATTTTATTGTGCCGTTGCTTTTGGGTTTAATTAAAGAAAACGGCAACCAGACAAAATTTTACGCTACCACATACATCCACACGGTTGCCTTTTTTGCTCCGGCAATTATTACCAATTTCATATCGTTGGGCATACTTCGTGGTGTGGGAGATACTTTGCTGACCATGGCCATCAGTTTGACTGTAAACGGCCTGAATTTAGCGCTTGATGTGTTGTTGATATTCGGTTTGCTGGGCTTTCCGCGTTTGGAAGCTCGGGGAGCGGGGCTGGCCGTGGGCATCGCCCAATCCGTGGGATTGATGATCACACTCTATTTTTTACGTAGCCGCAAAGCCAGTGTGTTTTTGGCCGTTTCCGAAATTACTTCGCCGCAATGGTCTACCTTTAAAAAATTGTTTAAACTGGGCATCCCGACTACCATCGAGCAACTGGTCTGGTCAACCGGGCAAATTATTTTAAGTTTCTTTGCCGCTCGCATCAGTGTCATTGCTTTAGCCGTGCATCAGGTTTTTGTACGAATTCAGTCCGTGCTTTCCATGGTTAACTGGGGATTTTCAATTTCCGGTATGACACTGGTGGGTAAAAGCATTGGTGCCGAAAATTTTGAGGAGGCCAAGAAAAACGGACGCATGGTAGCTCGTGTTTCCTGGATAAATGCGGTGGTTGTAGGCACGTTGCTCTACATTTTTTCCGAAAACGTCATGGCTATTTTTACGCACGATGCTCAGGTAATTACTATCGGCAAAAGCATAATGCTGATTTTTGTCATCTTACAGGTGCCCAAGGCGCTTAACACGGCTTATTCGGGAAATTTACGCGGCGCAGCCGATTTGGCCTGGTTAATGTGGCTGGCCATCGGTGCGGTTATTATGAATGAAATCATCGGTGCTTATATTTTAAGCTTCGGCTTAGGTCTGGGTCTGGCCGGGTTATGGCTCATCCAAATATTCGACGAAAGCGAACGATTAACTTTAAATATTTGGCGTTTCAATAAAGGCAACTGGAAAAAGGTTTGATGAACAACAAACGCTTTATTTCTTTTGAGGGTTTGGACTATTCCGGTAAATCGACCCAAATTAAATTATTAACGGATTATCTCGAAGGCCAAGGGCAGCGCGTTTACGCCATGCGTGAACCCGGCGGTACGGCCATTTCTGAGAAAATCCGTGAAATTTTGTTAGACAAAAACAATATGAATATGACCGATCGCTGTGAAATTTTCCTTTACAGCGCGGCCCGCGTGCAACTGGTGCAGGAACGCATTATTCCTTTACTGGACAAAGGCTATTTTGTTATTGCCGATCGCTACGTGGATTCAACGACAGCCTATCAGGGTTACGGGCGTCAGCTTGATTTGAATATGGTTCAATCCATCAATCAGGCTGCAACCTTTGGCCTTTTGCCGGGTAAAACATTTTATTTGCGTTTGCTGCCCGAACAGGTTTATCTTCGTTCTCCGCAAAGCGGGCGCGATCTGGATCGTCTCGAAGCAGCCGGATTGGAATTTTACCGACGGGTGTTTCAAGGATATGAAAAAATCGTCGAAAATAATCCCCAACGATTCGTTGTAATCGATGCCAATCTGAGCATTGAACAAATCCATCAGAGAATCGTTGAAGTGGTCAAAAAAACAGCATTGGGTAACTCATGAAGAACATGCATTCCAAAGTTCTATGGATTCTTTTACTTATTTTCACTGTCAGCATTTCTGCCGCACAGGGACAGGCAGACAAGAAAAGTAAAGAAGACTATTACCAGCAGCTAAAACGCGGCTGGGGTTACATGCAAAAAACCTACGAATTGCTAAACCGTTACTATGTTGATGAAATCCGCCCCTATCCTTTGCTTAAGGCAGGCATAGAGGGAATGCTGGACAAACTGGATCCGTATACGGTTTTTATTGAACGCGAAGGTGAAAATCGTTTGCGTATGATTACGGTTGGCAAATACGGCGGTGTGGGCATGGAAGTAGGACTGCGCAATAAAAAGGTAACCGTGATTGCGCCCATCGAAAACTCGCCAGCTTCGCGCAGCGGTATTCAGGCAGGCGATATTATTCTTAAAATTAACGGCAAAGATATCAAAGGCTGGTCGTTAGACAAGGTTTCCAACACGCTACGTGGCAAAGTGGGCACCAAAGTCACCTTGCTTATCCGACGCCCCGGTTTGGACAGGCCGTTCGAAATCACCTTAACCCGAGCCGAAATCGTACTTAAAGACGTGGGTTACGCCGGTTTTTTGGACAAAGGCATTGGTTATGTGAGCTTAAAAGGGTTCACGGAAAAAGCACCCGACGAGCTGAAAATGGCTTTGGAAAAACTGCAAAAGCAGCAACCATTAAAAGGTTTAATTCTGGATTTGCGGGGCAATCCGGGAGGTTTGCTGGAATCGGCCGTAGAAATTGTTAACATTTTCGTTCCTAAAAACACGCTGGTTGTGTACACAAAAGGTTACAGAGAGAAAGAATATCGTTTTTATACGCAAGATGATCCCATGCTACCGAATGTACCTTTAGTGGTTCTGGTTAACGGTGGCAGCGCCAGTGCGTCCGAAATTGTTACCGGTGCTCTGCAGGATTTGGACAGGGCGGTTATTGTTGGCAAACCGACTTTTGGCAAGGGGCTGGTGCAAAAGATTTTCAATATCGACAAAATCGCGGATGTAAAGCTTAAAATAACCACGGCCCGTTATTACATTCCCAGTGGACGCTGCATTCAAAAACGGGATTACGCCGCACACAACGAGGTGATTGCCATTGATTCAACCGACAGCACACATCATTCCCATAAATTCTTTACCCGACATCACCGCCTTGTACACGACCGCGGCGGCATTGAACCGGATGTCATCGTTCACGGCGACAGCCTGAGTGCCGTTTCCATGGATTTAATCCGTAAAAATCTCCTGTTCGATTTTGCCGTAAAATATCATCAGGAACATCCGCAGTTTCCTGACAGCAATTTTACATTGACAGATCAAATTAAAAATCAGTTTAAACAATTTTTAAAAGAAAAACATTTTCAATTCAAAATTGAAGGGGAATCGGAACTTTCACATCTTAAAAAACTGGTGCAGAAACGAGGTTACGATTCAGGTATTCTGAGTCTGATTGATTCTCTGAAAACAAAACTGGAAGCCAATAAAAAGGTCGAATTCAAACGTAACGAACCGCAAATTTTTCAGCTTCTCAGGATGGAATTAGCCGAAAAGTACGGCGGCTCCACATTACGCAGCAAACTCTCGCTGCAAAATGATAAACAAGCGGACAAAGCGGTTGAGCTGTTACGCCAACCCGAGACAATACAAAATATTTTAATGGGAAACGGTGAACAGTTAAAGAATTAGACAAACAATAAAATCGATCTGCCCGCTCTCCATAAAATTGAGCGGCAAATCACAATAAAATTTTCGACCCCGGCCTTATTTCCGGGGTTTTTGCTTTGCCTTAAAGCTAATCGTTTTTTCCGTTCTGTGCATATTGGAATCTTGGATTAAAAGGGATTTTTAGTGAAACTGTTAAAACAAAGACCTCATAATTATTATCCGTTTTTATGGCACGGCTTTTGGTTAGCCTTCACTTCTGCATTTACGGATTACAACACGGTTCTGCCTGCCATGATTGTACGCGCCGGAGGGACTTCGTTTCACATTGGTTTGTTAACGTTTATCAGTATTGGCTTCCCTCTGCTCTCCCGGCTGATTTTTACGCCGTTTATCTCTTCACGGCAGGCCAAACGTCCTTACTTGATTCTGGGAATTTCCATGCGCATTGCGGCCCTGGCAGGATTGGGTTTCACTATTTACCTTTTCACCAGCGCCACTTCTTTGCAAATTATTTACCTTATTTATTTTTGGATGCTGCTGTTTACGGTCAGCGGAGCATTTGCCGGTTTATCATACACCCATTTGGTAGGTGTTAGTTTTACTGGCGATGAACGTAAACATTTTTTGGTTACCCGGCAATTCCTTTCGGCTTTGGCTTTGGCTTTTTCGGCCTATCTGGCACGCCTGATTTTAAAACACGGTACGTTTCCCAATAATTACATGGTGCTGTTTTTCATGGCCAGTATTTTTATTTTTATTGCTTCGCTGGGCTTTTGGGCTTTGCGCGAACCGCCGGAAAAACGCACATCGGCCACATTTACCATTTTACAACTTTTACAAAAAATTCCCGGTTTGCTTCGCGAAGACACGAATTTGCGCTACTTGATCTTAACGGCCAACTCCCTTTCGGCGTCGCTTATTTTAATCCCCTTTTTAACCAATTCCTTAAAGCACCATTTTACCTTAAGCGGAAAATTGGTAGGGAATCTGATTTTGTTTCAATATTTGGGAATGATTATTTCCAATTACATTTGGCGGCGGGTTTCAAAAAAGCACGGGTTTAAAGGCCTGTTGAAAATTGCCATTGTAATGATATCTCTCTCACCGATCTTCGGGATTTTAATTCTTTTCTTCAATTCCGAACCATTGCTTTTTCTGTTGTTCTTTTATTTGGGGAGTGCCATTAGCGTTTACAAAATTGCGATGGAAGGTACCTTGCTGGAAATTACTACGGATGAAAACCGGGTTCTGTATTCCGGAGTTTACGGGCTAATGAATATAATCGGCGCATTTTTGCCTTTGTTCATCGGCATCATCTTTCACCTGATCAATCAAAATATTTTATTTGTCGCATTCGGCCTTTTTACTTTAAGCAGTTTGTTTTACCTGAAACGGATGCACTACCCGGTGAACCTGGAAAAAATACAATAAAAGAGAATGTCTATTTTAATTTACCCATTTTACGGCTAAATATACTCCTCAATAATCTCCTTCCTTGGCGAGGGGATGACCACCTTTTCCACCAGCAGACCTTTTTTCTCGATGACGGCCGCTCCGGCTTCCACAGCCGATTCCACGGCGCCTACTTCGCCGGTAAGCACCACAAAGCCCTTGCCGCCAATGGCCATGGCCAGATGCACGTTGATCAGTTGCACATTAGCCGCCTTGACGGCCGCATCGGCCGCTTCGATGACCGAGGCCACCGAAAAGCCCTCGATCACGCCCAGTGCCCGAATTTCCGGCAGGGCCGCCAGTCCGCTAATGGCCGGAAACACATCGGGATGGACATTGGGAATGATAAAATGATCGACCACGGAATGGGCACCCGTTTCAATACCGGTTTCGATACTGGCATTGACGGCGTCCACATCACCGCTGATTAAAACCATGTATTTCCCGGGACAAATCGTCCGATTGACCACAATTTCCACATCGGCTCGTTTCAAAACGGCATCGGCCACTAAAAAACCGCGGGCAATGCTGGAAACTTCCACAATACCAATGGCTGCACCCTTCATGTATTTCCTTTCCGAAATTTTATTTCATCAACAAAAACTAACAATGCTCCTGAGCAAATTTCCTGAACGTCTCGACTTTAGAAACGCCGAGCATGGCAAAGGCATCGCGAAATAAGGTTTGCCCTTCCATCGTACTGCTGATAAGCGCCTGAGCAAAGCACTTACTCACCCGACGGCTGAGACTGTAGTAAAAATTGCCCCTTCCCTCTTCGGTAGCCAATCGTTCATAAGCCAGCACCCGCTCTAATTCCTTCTCATATATCCGCTTGTAGGTATCCCAATCCAGAAATTCCGTATCTGCCAATCGGCGTAAAATCACCAGCGTACTAACTTTGAATATCCGGGCTAGCCGGTTTAACTCTTGCGAAAGCTCGTTTTGAGAATCGTACTTCTCTGCCAGCAGAGCCCTGGGCACCAGCACTTCCGCCGCTACCTGATTACACCAGCGCTCGACCCTGTCTTCGGGGAATGTTTCCAGCCGGGCATCGGAAACACCCGATTCTCCCAACCAGATATGCGCCAATTCATGCGCCAATGTGAACGTTTTTGCGGCCAAGGTATCAGCGCCGTTAATAAATATCAGCGGTGCCAGATCATCAACC
>Ga0256842_1002874_pt1 | contig 11916 bp, 11 predicted proteins | sample 4559240metaG_FD_185973 | JGI IMG/M metagenome (GOLD analysis project Ga0256842, IMG submission 185973) | Hydrothermal vent microbial communities from Guaymas Basin, Mexico - 4559-240 | ecosystem: Environmental > Aquatic > Marine > Hydrothermal vents | place: Mexico: Guaymas Basin | collected...
AAATTTTGAAGATGAGAGGATTGATGCAAAAAAAGAAGATTTGGATTTGATATTGCTTGCTATATTGCTCCCAAAAAAGGTGGACACATTTTGAAGGTAGAGTTAAGGGTTGAGCAAGGGCTGAGAAAGATTTTTCTATTCTTTTTAACCAGGCAAAAAGTATTTTCTGTTCCTCTTTAGGAGATACTTTGTCTTCTTGCACTAAATTACTGGAAGTTAGTTCACGAGAAGCAAAGGTAAAAACAGGTTCTTTGTCGGTGATAATACAGAAGACATGATTTTTAAATCGATTGTATTTAGAGGCGAATTTTTTAGAACATACTCAAGTTTAGCGCCGTTTTTCCCGCCATGGACAGAAGGCCACCAGAGAATAGGGATGTCAAATTTATTAGCTTGTTTTGAGACATATGAGAGAGTTAAGTTTGTCAGTGAAAATGCGCATAACGCCATTAAATCGTTTAACAAAACCCATAGATTTAAGGAAAGAAGCAACGCCTGCTTCATAGAAGAGGTTTAAAATGTAACAGCGAAGGATAACACGATCAAAAGATGTGTAGGAAAATTTGATATTTTTTGAAAATTGAGCAATGAAGTTGTTATTCACTGGTAATTTTCCTCCTTATATGGAGTGTTTGCTAATCACCTATTTAGGAAATTACCTGTGAACATTCAATTTTTTTTCAGGCAAAGTTATGGGACTTATCAATAACTAAGAAACTCATAATACAAACCAACATGCTGTTTTCGGAACTTTAGTTTGCTAAAGATTTGTCTTGACTTTTGGAGGGCATTACAGAAGGGATATTTTGAAATGAGGAAGAATACAGTGCAATATTTGCCAATAATAGAAAAGTGGGCTGAAAAAGAAATACTATTTTACGATCCTTTGGAGCTTAAGGTAGCAGGAAACAATCGGATATACGAAAAGCGAATGAAAGTTTTGCTGAGTAGATGAGTAGATGGGTGGGAAGAGTGAGATGAGTGGAACAACTTTACCAGGTTTAAATAGTAATGAAACAGCTTACTACGCCGCTTCGTCTGCGTAGCTTGATAGAAGGCAGTGGATTGAAAGCGCATCTTATTCGAGGTGGTATTGGTATTGCGGGCATCCAGGCTGCAAACCGTGTGTTGGCCTTGGGGATGGGTATTGTGCTTGCGCGCATGCTCGGTCCGGAGGGTTATGGTGTTTACGCCTACGCCTTTGCTATTATGGGCGTACTCATGGTGATTGCCGAGGCAGGTGTGCCGACGCTTTTGATGCGGGAGGTGGCAGCTAGCCAGGCATGTGCAAAGTGGGGCATTCTGCGTGGGGCACTTCGTCGTGGCATTCAGTTTGTGGCATTGACTGCTACTATTGTTTCTCTGCTTGGACTGTTGGTACTGTGGTGGTTTGCCGATTCCTTGCGTGCACAGGTGCTTTACACTACGGTACTGATGCTGCTGGTCCTGCCTGTATCGGCCCTTTGTAAGACCGTGGCTCACGCTATCATGGGTCTGCATCGTGTGGTAATTGGACAGGCTGTAAACATGCTCATCCGGCCCCTGGTGGTGTTCATTATTGTTATTGTGGTATTTCTCGTTCGGCCTAGTCTCCGGCAACCACAGGTTGCCATGGCCGTGCAATTGTTTGGAGCCTTGTTAGTGCTATTTTTCAGTGTGCTGGTGCTGCGGTATGCTCTTCCAAACGAAAGTCGCACGCTTCGACCTAAATATAAGAGCCATGAATGGTTGAAAAGTGCACTGACTTTTACGCTCGTTAGTGGTGCAATGATAATTAATAATCAAGTTGACATTATAATGCTTGGCTGGTTTAAGGAGACGGAAGATGTTGGCGTTTATCGGGTGGTCACTCAGAGTGCTCTTTTGGTAATTTTTATTTTCCAAGTTGCCAGTTCTGTACTTAACCCATCTTTTGCCAAATTTTATGCTAGAGGAGATTGGAAACGTTTAGTTGAATTATATAAAAAGAGTAGATTGGTAATAGTAAATTTGACGATACCGGTTGTAGTTGTGTTTGTTTTAGCAGGAAAAGAAATACTTGGTATAGTATTTGGGTATAGGTATAGTTCTGGTTCAACAGCCCTTTCTATATTGGCAGTCGGTTATTTTTTGAATATTTTATTTGGTCCTGTTGGGGGTTTACTTCAGATGATAGGTCAAGAAAAAATTACAGCATATTTGTTGTGGGTTGCAAGTTTTTTAAATATTGCATTGAACTTTATACTTATACCTCCGTATGGGATTGATGGGGCAGCAGTAGCCACATCAACCACGGTGTTTGTTTATCATGCAGTATTATGGCTTAAATATAAGCAAATATTAGTTCGTAAGGTGAAATTGCATGGTTAATAAGCTGACTGAAAGAAATTATTGGGATTCAGTTTATGCCAATAGAGATAAAATACCGTCAATTATTTTGGAGGGCTATAAAAATCACTGTGTTAGAGAAATATACAGAGTGAAAGAACGTCATTTGTCGACTGCTCAAACAGTTTTAGAGATCGGTGGTGGCGGTTCTTCTTGGATCCTTTATTTGGCTGAAAAATTTCCTGATAAACAATTTGCTGTCTTAGACTACTCTGAAAAGGGTTGTGAGTTGCTCAGCAATAATCTAAAGGCTCGTGGAATTGCAAATTGTGATGTATGGGTAGAGGATTTTTTTCATACTTCTAAGGGGGTGGAGAAATTTGATTTCGTTTATTCCCATGGTGTAGTGGAGCACTTTGAAGACCTTTCCAGCGTTTTGCGCGCGCATGATCGCTTTCTAAAAAAAAATGGTATCATGTTGACTATCATTCCAAATATGGCTGGTATTTTGGGGCTATTTACAAAATGGCTGAATCGCTCTGTGTATGATATCCATGTGCGGCACGATCTCGCATCATTTAAACAGGGGCATTGTGAAGCAGGTCTTGAAATTATTGAGTCAGGATATTTGTGTTCCCATAATTTTAGCGTGTTATCAAGCTGCGTCAGTCCTGGGGATGGCTGGAAATGGGAGTTATATAAAGCATTATCACGACTTAGTAAAGCTATATGGTTTTTTGAGGATAAATTGTTCAGCCTTCCAGCAACTAAGCTTATTTCACCCTATATTTATGTGGTAAGTAAAAAGACGAATGGTTATAGTTGACTCTTTGGGATGTTCCATGGCCTGCTTGGTGCTGGACCTTAACAATTGCGAGTATAGGTCAGGTACTAATGCGCATTCTATTTTACATACATTCTCTCTCTACAGGTGGTGCAGAACGTGTAACTAGCACGTTGGCTAATTATTGGGCCGAGAAGGGTTGGTCAGTCACAGTGGTGACTGTAGCGGGGCGGGAGCGCGATTTTTATATGCTTGATGAGCGAATTGAGCGTATTGCGCTTAGTCTTGATATTGATAGCGCTAATTCTTGGCAGGCAGTGATCAATAATGTTCGTCGTGTACGCGCGTTGCGGCATGTATTACGAAATGTCCAGCCGGATGTGGCCGTTGCCATGATGGCGACAGCAAACGCCACCTTGGCCATTGCGGGATGGGGATTGCCATTGAAAACAGTTGGGTCTGAACGCATCTATCCACCGGCAATTTCTTTAGGAAAGGCTTGGGAAACCATTCGAAGTTGGAGCTATCCTCGTTTGAACGGATTGGTTGTGCAAACTCAACAAAGTGCCGAATGGCTTAAGAAAAACGCGTCTGCACGGCGTATAGAGGTGATTCCCAATCCACTGAGATATCCCTTGCCTGTGCAGGAACCGAGAGTGGCACCAAAGGACTTTTTGAAGGAGAGCGGATGCGTTCGTATGTTGTTGAGTGTCGGCCGTCTTGATTTTCAAAAGGGTTTTGATCGTTTGTTGAATGCTTTTGCTTCTATCAGTGAAGCCAATCCCGACTGGGCATTGGTAATCCTAGGTGAAGGACCGCTGCGCAAATCGCTGGAAGCACAGGCGAGGGCACTGGGCATTGAACATCGAGTAAGGTTGCCAGGTGCCGTTGGCAATGTTGCCGAATGGTATGAGGCCGCTGATATTTATGTTTTGACCTCTCGATTCGAGGGTTTTCCAAATACGCTCGTGGAGGCACTGGCCTACGGCCTCCCTGCCGTAGCTGTAGATTGCCAAACCGGCCCGCGTGAAATCCTACGCCACGGGGTAGACGGGCTATTGGTGCCGCAGGATGATCATAGGGCTCTGGTGGATGCACTGGATCACCTGATGGCTGATTCGGCATTGCGTGCACGCTTTGCCCAGAGGGCTGTCGAAACGCGTGAGCGGTTTTCGGTAGAGAAGATTGCCGCGCAGTGGGAGTATTTATTTCAAGAATGTTTGGAGGAAAGTTGAATTTATGGGAGATAAAATGATGAATGAACATGGAACAAAGGTAGCAAAAGGTCAGTGCTTTGAGTTTGGCTCAACATCACATCGGCATGTTGTGGCAGGCAATCCTTATGTCTAAGGGGTATGGATTAAAATCAAAGCAGAAAATCAACCACATTCTTTTTTTAGTCAGCTCAATGGATGGAGGTGGGGCTGAACGGGTGGCTGCCTTGTTGAGTAACCACTGGGTGGAGCAAGGTCACCAAGTTACACTGATGCCTACTTTTTCTGGGCGGGGCGAGTGTCTATATCCTCTGAATAAGCGGGTGCGGTTGGATTATTTAGCAGATCGTGTGGGCAGCCAAAGTCGTTCGGTATTGAACAAGTTTCGTCGGCTATTGGCCTTACGCCGGTCCATTCGTGAGTTGGCACCGGATGTCATTGTTTCATTTTTACCGCATGTGAATGTTGCGGCGATTATTGCTGCATGGGGAATGGATATACCGGTAGTGGTTTCGGAGCGAAGTTATCCACCGGCGATGCCTATTGGTCCTCTGTTGGAAAGGTTGCGCTTATGGACATATCCGAGGGCCAATGCGGTGGTGGTGCAGACGGAGGAGGCACTTGAGTGGCTGAGTCATTATTGTCCTAATGCTCAAGGCTATGTGATTCCCAATCCAGTTGTGCATCCATTACCGCAGAGTGAACCAAAAGTTGAGCCTGCCAGCGTGATCCGACCAGAACGCCGAGTTGTGATAGCAGTGGGCCGTCTGAACGAGGAAAAACAGTTCAATGTCTTGCTAGAAGCCTTAGCACTTTTGTTGGCTGTTTTTTCAGAGTGGGATTTGGTAATCCTTGGAGAGGGATCAGAGCGAAGGCGGCTTGAGCATCAGTGCGAACAGCTCGGTCTCACTGGGCGGGTTTATCTTCCTGGTCGGGTGGGGAATATGTCAGACTGGTACAACAGAGCAGACTTATTTGTAATGAGTTCACGTTTCGAGGGATTTCCCAATACCCTACTGGAAGCAATGGCGCATGGCCTGCCAGCGGTGAGCTTTGATTGTAAGGCAGGTCCACGCGACATCATCCGAGATGGCGTAGACGGATACCTGGTTCCACCTAAAGCCGGAGCATTGGGTTTAAGTCAGACCATAGAGGTATTGATGAGGGACGATTTAATACGGCACCGGATGGGTGAGGCAGCAAAATCGGTGCGTAAACGCTTTTCAATGGCACGCATTGCAACTAAGTGGGATGCAATATTGGGGCTGGAAATAACGCCTAACCACGGAGCGGTATGACAGTTTTGCATATTATTACAGGGCTTTCTATTGGTGGTGCTGAACGGACGCTATATAACTTGTTGGCAGGTGGCCTTATGGAAGCAACTGATGTTGCGGTTTTGTCATTGTGCGATGAAGGTGTCTTCGGACCCCGTATTCGGGATTTGGGTGTGCCTGTATATGCGCTGGGCATGCGTAGAGGAGTACCCACTCCATTTGCTGTGTGGCGTCTACAAAGGCTGGTAAAGAAACTTCGCCCGAGGGTAATTCAGGGGTGGATGTACCACGGCAATTTGGCGGCAAGCGTGGCCGCGCACCTGGCTACGGGACCGAGACCGGCAGTTATCTGGAACATTCGTCAAAGCCTTTATTCCTTAACCAATGAAAAAGTGCTGACACAACAGGTTATTCGTGCCAATCGTTGGTTATCAAGGGGAGTGGATGCCATCATTTACAATAGCCATTTGTCCCGTCGGCAGCATGAGGCCTTCGGCTTTGTCATCGAGCGTGGGCAGGTGATTCCTAACGGTTTCGATACAGAAAGATTGTACCCGGATCCAGAACGGGGACGGGCAATGCGCAAGGCTCTTAGAATCCCAGAGGAGGCAACAGTGATCGGCCACATGGCACGCTTTCATCCCATGAAGGACCATGTCTCTTTTCTGCGTGCTGCTGTGGAGGTGATGAAAAAACATTTCCATGTGATATGTCTTCTGGCCGGAAGGGATGTAAATTTGCAAAATTCCCTCTTATCTGGTATCGTGCCCTCGAATCTGGAGGAGCGGTTTCGTTTTGTGGGCGAGCGGGATGACGTGCCCGATCTCATGCGGACAATGGATGTGTTTTGTTTGAGTAGTGCTTGGGGAGAAGCTTTTCCTAATGTACTAGGCGAGGCCATGGCCTGCGGTGTCCCTTGTGTGGCCACAGATGTGGGAGATAGCCGCGATATTGTTGGTGATACCGGGATCATAGTCCCCCCTTTGAATAGCTCTGCGTTGGCGCAGGGATTGTTGGAAATGGTGCGGCGGCCAAAAGAGGAACGTGCAGCCCTGGGACGGGTCGCACGGGCGCGCATAGAGGAGAGATATACGCTGCCGAAAGTAGTGGAACAGTATCAATGGCTTTACAAAAGAGTACTAAAAAGGGGACCTAAATGAAAAAAAGATTGGTTTTGGTGCGATAAGTCCTATTGCTGGCTTTATTTTATTTGTGATAGCTTTTGGGAGACACTTTATAGTACTGAGAGATTAGCGAAATATGCTACCGTGCGAATGGGAAAATGTCAATCCAAATCTAGCAGCTGGGACTCGAAGTGGGGCTTTCTATGTGTTGCTAATTCTGGCACAAGAAAATGGCATACGAGCCCTGGATGTTGGGTTGGTCGCAATGTGGTCATGGAAGTTTGGTACGACGAGGACTACCATCTCTTTGATACTGAATCTTGTATAGGCCTATTCGCCTAGGCGTCTGGTGCAAGTGGAGACTTAATGTGTTCGTTTGGTTCAAAAAGTTGGCGGAAATCCTGAAGTTTGGGCTGACTGGGCTGATAATTTGAGTCGTTGCATGGATGACTCGTGCTGGCCAGTGTTTTGCGGTTTTAGTAGGAATTGAATAATGTGTGGAATTGTAGGTTTTTGGGGAGGGATCCAATGTGAATTAGACATTGCCGAACGGATGGCTCTAAACATTCAACATCGCGGTCCGGATGATGCTGGTGTATGGATTGATAAAAGTGCAGGGCTTGTTCTGGCCCACCGCCGGCTTTCCATCATTGACCTTTCGCCTGCCGGACACCAGCCCATGTGCTCACCCTGCGGGCGTTATGTACTGGTATATAACGGCGAAATTTATAACCACTTGGATCTCCGTGCAGATTTGGAATCTGAAGGAGGCGCTTTCGACTGGCACGGTCATTCAGATACAGAGACGCTGTTGGCTGCCCTATGCCACTGGGGAGTACAGGGCACTCTCTTACGGCTGAATGGCATGTTTGCCTTTGCGCTTTGGGATACTGTTGAGCGTACTTTGTTTCTGGCACGGGATCGCATGGGAGAAAAACCGCTTTACTACGGCCACAGCGGCAATACTTTTCTATTTGGATCCGAGCTTAAGGCATTGACTGTTCATCCGGATTGGTGTGGTGAGATTAACAGGGAGGCTTTAGTCCTGTATTTGCGGCACAATTACATCCCTGCACCGTGGAGTATCTATAAGGGCATCTTTAAACTACTTCCAGCTCACTTTATAGCCATTCGGGAAGGTGGATCTACCTTGAGTAAACCGCAGTGTTACTGGGATCTGGGTCAGGTAGCCAGCCAAGGTGTCGCTAATGCTTTCTGTGGGAACCCAGAGGAATTGGGTAACGAGCTTGATGCCCTATTGCGCGATGCCGTCAAGCGGCGCATGGCCGCGGATGTACCATTGGGTGCATTTCTATCTGGTGGATATGATTCCACAACTGTCGTTGCATTAATGCAGGCTCAAAGCGAGCGCCCTACTCGTACTTTTACCATTGGTTTTCATGAGGAAGAATATAACGAGGCAAAGTATGCTAAAGCGGTGGCGAAGCACCTAGGTACAGAACACACCGAGCTCTATGTCACCCCTGAAGAGGCAATGGCGGTCATCCCTAACCTGCCTACCATCTATGACGAGCCCTTTTCTGACTCCTCCCAGATTCCCACTTACTTGGTAAGCCAGCTTGCTCGTAGACATGTGAAGGTCATCCTCTCGGGAGATGGAGGTGATGAGTTGTTCTGTGGTTACAACCGTTATGTGCTGGGTTATCGGGTTTGGAGCAAACTACGCCTGCTATCCTCTCCCATACGAAAGTTGCTGGCATGGATACTTAGCCACGCCCCTGGACATGCGTTGGACTCGATGCAAAGATTTCTGCCTCAAAGATTTCGCGTTTCAAATTTAGCGGATAGGCTCCCCAAGCTTGCAGAGGTACTTGCCCACCGGGACGGTGAGTCTTTTTACCGCGATCTTGTTTCTCATTGGAAACAACCAGATTGTGTTGTTCTTGGTGCGACCGAGCCGGAAACCTTTCTTGACCGTCCCTATATGCTACCAGATCTTCCAGGTCTGCGCGAACGGATGATGTATTTGGATATGATGACTTATTTGCCCGATGATATCCTGACCAAGTTGGATCGGGCCAGTATGGCAGTGAGTTTGGAAGCTCGGCTACCCCTGCTGGATCACCGGGTGGTGGAGTTTGCCTGGCACATTCCCACCCAATACAAATACCGAAATGGACAGAGTAAATGGTTATTACGACAGGTACTCTATCGCTATGTTCCCCAAGAACTCATGGAACGCCCTAAAATGGGCTTTGGTGTACCTATAGAGCAATGGCTACGTGGGCCTTTACGGGAATGGGCGGAAGAACTGTTAAATGAAAAGCGTTTAAGGGAAGAGGGTTTCTTCGATCCAGCACCTATCCGCAAACTCTGGAATGAGCATGTCTCCGGCAAGCGCCGCTGGCACTATTATTTGTGGGATGTACTAATGTTTCAGGCTTGGCTGGAAAAATGGTGCAAATAAGGTACTAAGCTCTCTTTTAATTGACTTATGGTGTTTTAGCAAGTTTTTTAATATAGTTACTTAATTTGGTTAAACAACTCCTTCATAAGATGAAAGGAACTAGAATGACGACTAAATGTATATTAAGAAAGTAGTCAAAAAAGTTGTTGGCTACATTTCTGATAAATAAGTCGAAGAGAGTCTTTGTGGTTTCTCTTAAATTCTGGATGTAGAATAAGCTACGGAATATTGTTTTTGATTATTTAAACAAAAGATTGCAATAGGGAAAATTATGTAAGTAAAAACATTATTGATAATTTATTGGAATCAAGAGTCAATTTTTTAACTGAAAAAAGAGCCAAGATACTATTTATTATGTTTTGTTTGGAAATATGAAAAAAAAGAATGTGATTTTTACAGCTAATAGAGGGTATGCCCTTAAAAGTTCTAGGATGAACATTATAAAACGTTTTTTGGACGCTGGATACACTGTTGTAATAGCTACTGCTGAAGATGAAGAAAGTAGGTATATTGAAGAGTGTGGTGCTGTTCTAGAAGAGGTTTCTTTTAACAGGGGTGGACTTGCACCACTAATGGATTATAAAGCTTTTTACAGGCTTAAGAGTATTTTTAGAAAGTATAGGCCTATTCTTGTCCATAATTTTCATGCAAAGCCTGTTATATTGGGATCTATAGCTGCAAGATCTATTTTGAAAGATAATGTAAAAATTATAAATACAATAACAGGATTGGGACATGCTTTTATTAAAGGTGGAATTACCTCAAAACTGGCTGGAATCGGATATAAATTAGCACTGCAACGTTCTGATATAACTATATTTCAAAATAGTGACGATTTTGATTTGTTTATCGGTAAAAAATGGAGCTCTAAAGAAAAATCTATTTTAATCCCTAGTTCTGGTGTTGATATAAAAAAGTTTTCCTATAAAGTTAGAAATGCAAAAAAAAACAATATTAAAATTATTATGCTTGGTAGGTTAATAAAACAGAAAGGAATACCTGAGTTTATTAAAATAGCTGAGAATATTACTCGAGATTTTCCCAGTGTAAAGTTTTTATTGGCAGGAGAGGAAGATTTAATCCATCCTGACGCAGTCACTAAAGAATGGGTAGAAAGTCATGATTCTGTGAAGTATATTGGCAGGCTTTCAAATGTTATCCCTTTGTTGGAAAATGCAGATATCTTATTATTTCCATCTTATAGAGAAGGGGTGCCAAGGGTGATTCTTGAATCTGCAGCTACAGGCCTGCCCACAGTGGCTTTTGATGTTCCTGGTGTTAGAGAAGCCGTAGTTAATAATGAAACAGGTTTTTTAGTCCCCTTTAAAGATATTGAATTAATGCAGAAAAAATTAATAAATTTGATTAAAGATAATGAACTCAGAGTTAGCATGGGAAGAAAAGCCAGACTATATATGGAAAATAAGTTTGACTATAAAAAAGTAGAGGAACAATATATAAGGATATATCAAAAATGTGGTCTAAATGTATGAAAGGTAAATACCAGCCAGTAATAATAATAGGGGCTCCAAGATCGGGAACAAATATGTTAAGAGATGTATTGACAAGGCTTAAAAAAGTAAGCACATGGCCGTGTGATGAGATTAATTATATATGGAGGCATGGAAATGTATTTTATCCTTCCGACGAATTTCCACCTGAGCTAGCGACAGATAACGTGTCTTATTACGTTAGAAAAAAGTTTGACTGGGTTGCAGAAAAGTATGGTGCCGAATTTGTCGTAGAGAAAACATGTGCGAATTCTTTAAGGGTTGAGTTTGTTGATCGTATACTACCTGACGCTAAATATATATTCATCAAAAGAAATCCTTATGATGCTGTAGCATCTGCTATGAAGCGATGGACTGCTAAGCTTGATATTAAATACATTCTTAAAAAAGCGCGTTTTGTTCCTTTAACAGATTTGCCATATTATGGAAGTAAATATTTGTGGAACAGGATTTATCGTTTGTTTTCAAAGGAAAAGCGATTGGCATTCTGGGGGCCAAAGCTTAATAACATGGAATCTTTGCTAAAGCAATATTCTTTAGAGGAGATTTGTGCCTTACAATGGAAAAAATGTGTTAATAGAGCTAATGAAGCTTTTCAACAAATTAACAAATCAAGAGTCTTTAAAATTGATTATGAAATATTTGTACAAGAACCGGAAGAGTATTTGAAACAAATATGTAATTTTCTCGAGTTAGATTACAAAAAGAGTGATATAAGAAATGCTGTTTATGATGTTAAGGTTAATAGTGTTGGTAAAGGCAGAAAGCAATTAAGAAAGGAGCAGATTGATAAGATATCTTCAGTTATTAATTCCTAGTATTATTAAATTGTTTAAAAATAGATTGAAGGACAAAAGGATAAAGAATGAAATATTTGAGAGTGGTTACATTTAGATAGAAATATAATATAAGTTATCCCAACCAAAATGATGGGAGGGAGAAAATGGTTGTATGTAAGCATTGCAATTCAACACAAGTGATTAAAATTGGCGGTGAATATCAGCAAAAATTTTTATCTATCTTTAGGTAAATACTCTCATACATTTAAACAGATTAATATTGTTTAATCCTAAATTGTAGTTATTGCATCAAAACAGGTTAATAAACTGAAAACATTTATCACGGTCTAAGTCATAGAAAAAATGACTAAAAAAGAAATTTTACAAAAAAGAATCTTCGATTTTTTTTTATCTTTAATAGGTTTAGGATTAAGTTGGCCAATAATATTATTTGCATGGTTAATTGCTAGTATTGAGACAAAATCTAATGGT
>Ga0256842_1002875_pt1 | contig 11914 bp, 11 predicted proteins | sample 4559240metaG_FD_185973 | JGI IMG/M metagenome (GOLD analysis project Ga0256842, IMG submission 185973) | Hydrothermal vent microbial communities from Guaymas Basin, Mexico - 4559-240 | ecosystem: Environmental > Aquatic > Marine > Hydrothermal vents | place: Mexico: Guaymas Basin | collected...
TTAAATAAGAAAAACACAGAACAGATAATACAAATCTAATAAATGGTCTTTTGAATAACACTTCTGACATCTGAAAGAACCTCGATCTTTTTTCTCTTTATATCTAAAACAAGTCCTTTTCCTTTGATATTAAAAAAGGGGCCTTCTATTTTTACTGGATCATCAGAGTATGCTCGAGATGTATTTTCATTAAAGACCAGATGGTCAGTATAAAGCTTACATCCTCTTCCATCTGTTGCCCTGAGATTACCACTTAAGAAAATAAGATTCTTCTGCTTTTCATATTTTCCTTTTTCACCCCTTAAATCAAAGGTCTTTTTTCCATTTGAACTCACTGTCAGACAAAAGGATGAAAAGAAAATAATAGAACGATCTTTAGAAAACCTCACCCTTTTTGCATCTAATTCCCACTTTGCACCCTTTTTGGGATCATCATGCACATAATGAACATCCTTGAGCTGCAAAGCGTATGAGGGAAGTGCTGTTATGGTCTTTGAAGTCTTTATTATATTTTTATGCCCTTGCACAATATAGTAAATCACTACCAAAAATGTGAATCCAAGCCCTATCACAGGCCAGTAGCGTTTTATGAAATTACTTTTCATATCTTCTTATAATACTGTATATCTCTATTACACTCTCCAAAATAGGCTTTACATCTCTAAGAGGCAATGAATTCGGACCATCACACAATGCATTATCTGGATCAGGGTGAATCTCCATGAATATTCCATCTGCACCAGCTGCAATCGCTGCTCTGGAAAGATAGGGCACAAATTCCCTCTGTCCGCCAGACCTGTCTCCTGCTCCAGCAGGGATCTGAACACTATGAGTAGCATCAAATACAACAGGATATCCGAATCTCTGCATAATAGGTATGCTCCTCATGTCTACCACAAGATTGTTATATCCAAAGCATGTGCCTCTCTCTGTTAAAAGTATCCTGTAATTTCCCACTGATGAAACTTTTTTAATCACATTTTTTATATCCCAAGGCGAGAGGAATTGTCCCTTTTTAATGTTTATAGGCAAGCCTGTCTTTGCAGAGGCAATTATAAGATCGGTTTGCCTGCATAAAAAAGCAGGTATTTGGATTATATCTAAAACTTCTGAAGCCCTTTTCACCTCTTCTTTGCAGTGCACATCAGAAAGCACTGACAACTTATATTCTTCCTTTACCTTTTCTATTATCTTAAGCCCCTTCTCAATTCCTGGTCCTCTGTAAGACATATAAGAAGTTCTGTTTGCCTTATCATAGGAGGTCTTGAAAATAACAGGTATGGAAAGCTCTTCTGAAATCTTTTTTAAAAACTCGGCTACTTCTAAGGTAACTGCTTCGCTTTCTATGACACATGGTCCTGCTATTAAAAAGAATGTGTCCCTTTTCTGAAAGATTGTATTTATAAGTGTGCTGACATCCATTTCTTTTGCTTTACCTCAATTTTAGTTCTATTATAGTATAGGTATATTTCATTTTCTACCATAAAGGGGGAAAGGAAAGGATGAGTATTAGTAAAGAATTGCTCGAGATCCTTGCGTGTCCAAAATGCAAAGGGGATGTGATCTTAGATGAAGAAAAAGACAGGCTTATATGCAAAAACTGCAAGATATATTATGAAATAAAAGACGGTATTCCTATTATGCTGATTGAAGAAGCCAAGCCACTTGAAGACTTGTAGGAAATAGATATAGATACAACACATACGCAAGATACAATACTAATAAGATAAATCCATTTTTCCTGTTTATAACTAAATCATGTCTTGCCATAAGGTAGGGAGCTATGCTTATAAAAAGCATTATTATATAATCCATCAAAAGCCTACTTTGAAAAATACCTCCTGAAATGTAAATAGGCCTGATAAGAGCTGTTATCCCTAACACACACATTATATTAAAGGCATTACTTCCTATAAGGTTACCTATGCTTATATCCATATGCTTTTTATAAGCTGCCACTACTGAAGTGGCAAGTTCAGGCAGAGATGTGCCAAACGCTACTATACTAAGGCCTATAACCTTTTCGCTAATTCCAAACCTTCTCATTATATCCTCTGATGAATTTACAACAATCTTAGCCCCAAATATTACTAAAGCTATTCCGCAGATAAGCAAGAAGATATTTTTAACAAGTCTGATCTCCTCTGTTTTATTATCTTCTAAGAATTCTTCTTGTCCAAAAACACGCCTTTTATCTTGAAGATAGTTAAAAACAATGTATGCAATAAGAGCACAAAATAATATAAATCCATCCAGACGAGAAATTTTGGAATCTAAGGATATCAAAATCAAAAATCCTGATATTCCCATCATCACAGGAAGATCCCTCTTTACCACTTCCTTTTGGCATGTTATTGGATAAAGAAGACTTGATATACCAAGAATCAATGCGATATTACATATATTACTACCCACAACATTGCCTATGGCTATCATATCCTTTCCTTTTATTGCAGAAACTACACTAACCAAAAGTTCCGGAGCAGAGGTTCCAAATGCTACCACAGTAAGGCCTATAAGAAGAGGGCTTAACCCTAAGAAAACAGCAAGCTTAGAAGCCCCTTTTACCAACCACTCTGCACCTATATACAGAGTAAAAAAACCTACCATGAGAAAAACCCATGTTAACCACATGTCTTATGTTTAGCAAAACCAACAGCAAAGTAGCAAATGCTTTTTGAGGACTTTGATTTTTTCAGAAAATAGATTAAATAACAATGAAAATAAAAAAAAGAGGTAATCCAATGCTTGAGACCTATTTTGAAATAAAGAAAAGAGGTTCAGACATAAAAACAGAAATAATCGCTGGAATAACTACATTTCTTACTATGTCTTACATAATAGTAGTAAACCCTATGATATTGAAAAAAACGGGAATGGATTTTGAAGGAATACTTTTTGCGACTGTCTTGGTGAGCTCTATCTCATCTATTCTGATGGGACTTTATGCAAATCTGCCATATGCCCTTGCTCCAGGAATGGGAATCAATGCATTTTTTACATTTACATTAGTCGCTGGAATGGGAGTTTCATGGCAAACAGGTCTTGGAGCAGTGTTTATATCAGGACTTATATTTATTTTGCTTACCATCACGAAGATAAGAGGCATGATTGTTGATAGTGTGCCCGAATGTCTTCGATATGCAGTAGCAGCAGGAATAGGACTTTTCTTAGCTCTCATAGGATTTGCAGAAGTGGGATTTATAAAAACAGGAGCAACAATAGTAAAATTCGGCGGTTTTAATGTGAAAACCCTGCTTTTTTATACAGGACTCATTATCACTTCTATTTTAGTAACTAAGGGAATGAAAGGTGCCCTTCTTTTATCTATTTTTATCAATTCCATAATAGCAATCCTTGTCTCTGCAATAGGCTTAAAGTTTAAGCTACTGGACCAGCCAATTGCACAGATTCCCACAAGAATATTTTCATCTCCTAAGCCAACGCTTTTTTTTAAATTTGATTTAACAGGTGCTCTAAAACTTGGAATGATTGCACCACTTTTTACCCTTTTGTTTACAGACATGTTTGATTCTATTTCTACATTTTTGGGAGTAGCCCAAGCAGGAGGATTGATTGACAAAAAAGGACAGCCAATTAATGTGGATAAAGCCTTAATGGTGGATGCCTTGGCAACTACATTTTCTGGAGTCTTTGGAACTTCATCTGCCACCACTTACATAGAATCTGCATCTGGAGTAAAGGAGGGAGGACGCACAGGACTTACCGCTGTAGTGGCAGGACTTTTATTTTTGCCTTTTATGTTTCTGAGTCCGCTTCTAAGCCTGATCCCTGTTGTAGCTACATCTCCTGTGCTGGTAATAGTAGGAGTATTTATGGCACAGACCTTGAGAAACATAGATTGGTTAAAAATGGATGAAGCAATTCCAGCTTTTGTAGCGTTTATCTTAATACCTCTTACTTACTCTATCAGTCAGGGAATTGTATGGGGATTTTTAACCTATACCTTTGTAAAAATATTTACTGGAAAAACAAAGGACATAACGTTTATTCTTATAATAATAGATATATTTGCCATTGTTGCTCTTATGCTTTTAGAGACTTAATCATACAAGTATCAAAAAAAATTGTTGAAAAATATAACAAAGCACATATAATATTTTCTGCAAAGGGAAAATGATCAAAGATATTTTAATCATAACACATATTATTTTATGTTTCATCTTAGTAGTTGTGATTCTTATGCAGAAAGGCAAAGGTGCGGATATTGGCGCTGTATTTGGTGGGACAAGCCAGACCTTATTTGGAAGCACAGGAGCTGGATCTTTTCTACAGAAGATCACAGTAATTGTTGCTGGAGCTTTTATACTGACCTCATTGGCACTGTCTGTATTCATGAGTTATCCAAAGAAAACATCTGTAATGGATAATGTCAAGGTGCCTGTAACACAGACACAACAAAAGCAAGAAAAAGGAAGCAAATAATGTGCCGAAGTGGTGGAATTGGTAGACACGCTATCTTGAGGGGGTAGTGGGCGAAAGCCCGTGCGGGTTCGAGTCCCGCCTTCGGCATTTATTTTTATGAAAGTAGTTCAGTTTTATCAAAATGGAAATTTATAAGTTGGATTAATTAAAGGGGATTTAATAATCCCCTTTAAATTTGGGGAAAATACTATATCTTTTATAACCCTATCTGAATTGCCTCCAGCAGATGATTCAAAAGCAATTTCGCTAAAGGATGTCAAATTTGCTCCTTCTGTAGTAAATCCAAGCAAGATAATTGCAATAGGCCTAAATTACAAAGGACATATAAGAGAGAGCAAAGGGAAGTTGCCAAAATTTCCATTGATATTTTCAAAGTTTCCTAACAGCATTATAGGACATGAAGATTTTATAGAATGGGATAAAAACATAACAAAAAGGGTGGACTACGAAGCAGAGCTGGCCGTGGTAATAGGGAAAAAATTGACCCTCCCACGGCTTTAGTCGTGGGAGGGTCAAAGGCACACCAGAAGGGGTCGGAGCATTCAGGAAGCCTTCAGTATGGCTCAAAGATGGAGATAAGATAGAAGTGGAAATAGAAGGTATAGGAAGACTTTCTAATACCTGTAGAGAATTAGAATAGCATTGTCTTTGCTACCTGATCGTGTATTAATGGCCTGAAGTCTCTTATCTTAGAATTCTTTCTATTGGGATGAACTCTATTGGTCAATAGAATCACAATAATTTCTTTATCTAAATCTATCCATACAGATGTTCCTGTAAAACCTAAGTGTCCAACGCTATTGCGTGAAAATAAAGTTCCCGCACTTGATTTACCTGTTGGAGTATCCCATCCAAGAGCCCATCTACTGTTTTGCTTTTTAAAAAACTCTCTTATTATGTCTTTCTTGAACAAATCGTTTCTTTCCCCATAATAGTGTTCCAGCAAGATATTAGAAATTACAAATAGCTCATCTGCTGTGCTAAAAAGACCTGAATGTCCAGAATATCCTCCTAAAGCAAATGCGTTTTCATCGTGCACTTCTGCCTGAATAACTCTTTTTCTCCATGAACAAAGTTCTGTAGCAGCAAAATCTTGTAGATGAAATTTCCTTTCAGGATACCCCAAGAATGTTTGAGTTAGTCCTAAGTGGTTGTATATATCTTTTGAAAGCTCTTTAAGATTTCTTTCTGAAATCTTTTCTATCACATATGCCAGAAGCATAAAACCTAAATCACTATAAAGCTCTCCTTTACCCGAAGGAAAAACGAGTTCCTCCCTTAAAATCCACTCTATTACAAGCTTTTTTCTTACCGAAAGAGGGAATTCAGATAGTCTAAGATAATATGGCCTCCAGTCTGGAAGACCAGAAGAATGGCTTAAAAGCATTCTTATAGAAATGTTTTTTTTATCCTGAGGAGTAAAAATTATTTTAGATATGGGCATATCCAAATCCAAAATCCCTTTTTCTACGAGCTTCATAGCTATCAGAGAAGTGGCAAAAGGCTTGGTCAAGGAGGCAAGGTCAAAGATGGTTTCTCTTTTAATTGGAATGGAAACAGGGATTTTACTTAAATATCCTACTGCCAGACGAATCAAAGGCCTGCCTGATAATCCCGCCACAAGGACAGCACCAGGATATACACCTTCTTTTACTCCTTTTAAAAGAAGCTCTTTTATGTCCAAGTTCATAAAGGAACAGTAGCTTTGTATATAGTTGCGTTTCCACTGAGAAGGTACTTGGGCATTATGGAAGGGATCAGAACAGAGTTACCTCTTTTTAACTTCATATGCCTTTCTGTTTCAGGTATATCTATTTTTACATTTCCTTCTAAAACAATCATTATCTCTACGGCTCTATCCTCAGCAGAAGAAAAACTTGTCCCTTCTCTGAGGCTTATTTTATGCAGGGCAAATTCTTCAACTGGCGCAGGATATATAACTTCTATTTTTCCTGAGGCTATCGGTTTAATCTTCTGAATCGGACTGGATTCAAATCTTACAATATTAAGGAGCTCTTTTACATCAACATGTTTATGAGTAAGTCCTCCTCTTAATACATTGTCTGAATTTGCCATGAGTTCTACACCAACCCCTTTTATGTATGCATGAAGCTCACCAGCAGGTAAAAATATAGCCTCTCCTGGCTCTAACACATATATATTGAGAATAAGAGGAGAAAATATTCCTATATCTTTTGGAAAGTGCTTGTTCAGCCTCAGAACAAGAGAAAATATAGGATCATTTTTTAGCTTTTGTGAATTGAGTAAAAGTTCTGATATTGCTTCTTCTTTCTTTTTTCCTTTAAGGTTCATAATGGCAGAAAAAAAGGGCTTTAGACCATCTCTTTCCAGAATCTCAATCTCTTCTCTTAAGGAATTTGGAACAGAGCTTTTTAAGAGATACACTATTTCTTCTATGTTTCTGAATCCCTTAAGGGCCTCAAACCTTGTGATAGCACACAAAATCTCTGGCTTGTGATTTTTGTCTTTATAATTTCTTTCCAGAGCGTCTAAGGGAATGCCGAGTCTGTTTTCTCTTTCAAAGCCATTTATTGCTTGTTCCTTGTTGGGATGAGCCTGGATAGAAAGCGGCTTTTCTGCAGCTATTATCTTAAAGAGAAAGGGAAGTTGATTGCAGAATTTACTTGCAACCTTTTTTCCTAAAACAGCTTCTGGCTCATCAGATATGAGCTTATCAAGTCTCACCCACCTTCCATCTATTTCCACTTCAGAAGGTGCTTTTGGATGTGCACCCATCCACAGCTCTGCCATAGGATTTTTGCTGGGAGCAGGCAATCCAAGAATGGAAGGTATAGCTGTTTTTGAACCCCAATTATATTCCTGAATCTTGTTCTTAAGTCTTAAAGGTCTTTTAAGATCCAATGTATTCCTCCAAAAATTGGATTATCACCTTAGTGCAGACAGCAGAAGATTTTTCCTTTCCTGTTTTTAGGATGAACAAAACCACAATTGGAAAACTTCTTTTTTCTTGTAAGTTTCCTTTGTTCCCAAGCAAGCTTCTTAAACCATTTTTCCAGAACATGAGGATGTCCTATCTTTGTCTTATTAGACAAACATGCAAAGTCCCGAATACCCATATCTATGCCAACAAGACTGCTGTTTTCTGCAGGCTTTGAGAAATTAGCTTTAACTACAATTGAGACATACCAGCCATCTGCTTCTTTAAGAACTGTCATCTCTCCTATCTCAGCATCTTCTGGTATTTCCCTTGAAAGAAATATCCTGAACCAGCCTATCTTGGGAAGATAGATGCGATTTCCTGAGATTTTAACTCCCTGACTGTAGCGGAAGGAGAGATGTTTTTTCTTTTTCTTTAATTTTGGATGATCAGCACTTCCTGCAAAGTAGTTTTTGTATGCCCTGTCCAGATCTCTTAGAGCCTGTTGAAGCACCTGAGAGTGAACTTCACAAAGCCATGAAAATTCTTTTTTAAGTTCTACAAGCTCAGCACACTGCTTTGCATAGGTGGTCCTTTCCCTTCTCTGCCACCAAAGAAACTCTCTTTGAAACAGCCCAAGATTATAAATAAGCCTGTATGCTCCAGCAAATTTCCACAGCTTCTGCCCTTTTCCCTTACTTCTGACCTTCAGCTTGTATCTGTATCTTCTCAATTGCATTTTAATATTGGTTATATTATTATCTCATCCACTATTCAATAATATATAAGCCTGTTTAAAAAGATTTTTCGAACATGGTGCTTATAATAATGATACGCCATTCTTCCCATAGCTGAAGCTTATAGGCTTTCTGGCATGGATTTCTGTAAAAGAGATAGTCTGGATAATAGATTTCCACGCTAAAATTTATAAGATGAATGCATAATTGGTATTATACACTATAAAGCGATTTATACAATAGTTTTGGTATAAGACAGATGTATGAATTTTTAGATATAGGTTGAAAGTTCAAAATTTCTGCTGCAAAGTTGTTTTCGCTTGAGGCACTATACATCTGGAATTCAGAAAAAATAAGTGCTATACAAGATAGCATTATAATTGCAGATAGCTATAAATAAGGAGTAAAGTATGCCTATTCTAAGGATAGCACAAGCACAAATAAATCCTATTGTGGGAGACTTTGAATACAATACAAAAAAGATACTTTCATACATAGAAATGGCCAAAAAACAGTCCGCTGATATAATCGTATTTCCAGAACTGTGTTTATGCGGATATCCACCCGAGGAGTTACTTCTCAAACCCAGCTTTTTGGAAAGCAGTATGAAAGCAATAAAAGATTTAAGTCTTCTTATTACAGGTATAACAGCAATAGTAGGCTATCCTGATTGTCAAGACAAAAAGGTTTACAATGCAGCCGCAATTATACAAAATGGAAAGACCCTTTCTGTTTATCATAAAATAGAACTGCTAAATTATGGGGTTTTTGATGAAAAGAGGTATTTTAAAGAAGGAAGCAGACTGGTAGCCTTAAAAATGGGAGATGTCACTATTGTACCGACTATATGTGAGGATATATGGATTGAAAGAAATATGGCAGAAAGATTTGCAAAAGAAGTAGGAGACCTTGTTATAAATCTTTCTGCATCTCCATTTCATGCTGGAAAATTTCAGGTCAGGTTAGATGCAGGAAGGAGCTTTACTAAAAGAACCAGATGTCCTCTTTTTTTTACAAACCTTATAGGAGGGCAGGATGAACTGGTGTTTGATGGAGGCAGTTTTGCTCTTACAGCAGAAGGAGATATTATCTCATGTGCAAAAAGATTCTGTGAGCATATTCTTTTTACAGATATAGATATAAACCCCGTTAAGAGAAAAATAGATAGAAAAATAGATAAAGGAGAGATAGTAGAACTTGGTTTTTCTCATACAAAAAGAGAATCCGTAGAACCTTATCTCGCTGATAAGGTTTTTCCACTTGAGGAAATCTATTATGCACTTGTGCTTGGAACACGGGATTATGTTAATAAAAATGGTTTTAAAAAGGTCCTCATAGGTTTAAGCGGAGGGATAGATTCATCTCTTGTGGCAGCAATTGCTGTAGATGCAGTTGGAAAGGAGAATGTGATAGGAGTGACAATGCCTTCCAAGTTCACCTCGTCTGAGACCTTAAGAGATGCGGAGAGGCTTGCAAAAAATTTGGGGATAAAGCTGATTAAATTAGAGATATGGTCCATATATGAGGAATATCTAAATGTCTTGAGCAAGGTATTTGATATATCTGTGCATACAGTAGCACACGAAAATCTACAGGCCAGGATAAGAGGAAATCTGCTTATGGCCTTATCCAACAGATTCGGATACTTGGTCTTGACCACAGGAAATAAAAGTGAAATAGCAGTAGGATACTGCACATTGTATGGTGATACAGCAGGTGGTTTTGCTGTGATCAAGGATGTGCCAAAGATGATGGTCTATGAGCTAGCCAGATTTGTAAATCGCATCTGGGCTAAAGAGATTATTCCTGAAAGCGTAATAAAGCGCCCCCCAACTGCAGAACTGAGGCCCAATCAGAAGGATGAGGATTCCCTTCCCCCATATCATATTTTAGATCAGATAATTCATGCTTATGTAGAAGAAGACAAAGGAGTTGATGAGATAATAAAAGAAGGGTTTGATGCAGAAGTAGTAAAAAGTGTTATCAGAATGATAAATAGAAATGAATACAAAAGAAGGCAAAGCCCTCCAGGAGTCAAGATTAGTGCAAAGGCATTTGACAAGGACTGGCGTTTTCCCATTACAAACAGATACATGAAGGCATAAGATGGAACACCAGAGTATAAAACAGAGGATATCAAAGATAAATGATGAGCTTTTGGCCATTATACGTGGAGCAAAGATGTTTCCATTTTTAGAAACATCCCTGATTGATGAAATGGAAAAAAGGTGTAGAGATATTCAGACTCAGATTAAAGAAGAGCTGTTTCGCATAGCTATTGTAGGAGCTATAAAGTCAGGCAAAAGCACTTTAAGTAACTATCTTTGTCAAGGGGATTACCTGAGGAGAGGAGCGGGTATTATAACATCTTTTATTACCAAGGTAAGGAAAGGTTCAGATTTAAGAGCGGTTCTCAGATTAAAAGGCTGGAAAGAAATAAACAGGGAAATGGATTTAGCCATAAAGGAACTTATCCTTTACAAAAAAGAGCTTAACTCTTTATTGCCATTTGATTTAAGAGATGATGAAAAAAGAGATCAGCTAAGCAGAATAATAAGAGATTTTGATTTAGATGTTATTTTAAAAGATGGATCCCATGATATAAATTATCTTATTCTTTCTCTTTATATCAAAGGTTATGAAAAGGTAAAAAGCCTTATATCTGAAAAAGAAAAAGAACTTGTATATAAAGGCAGGAGATTCAAAGAACATGAAAGATTTGTTGGCGAAGACATCCTTGCTGTGTATTTAAAAGATGTATCCATAGAGGTAAATACAGGATTATTTGATGAATCCACAGAAATCGCAGATTGTCAAGGTAGTGATTCTCCTAATCCCATACATCTTATCATGATCCAGGAGCATCTTGCTATATCTCAGCTCGTGATATATGTGATCAGCAGCAGGATGGGTTTAAGAGAAGCAGATATGAGATTTCTTCAGATCATCAAAAAGATGGGAATGATGGAGAATGTCTTTTTTGTACTAAACTGTGATTTTGACGAACACGATACCTTAGAAGATATGCTCAGGGTTCTGAACAGAGTAAAAGAGGAACTCATGATATTTGCTGGGTCTCCAAAGATATTTGCCTTTTCAGCACTTTTTAACCTCTTAAATGAGATGGAAAAAGCCGGACAGGAAGGGACTTCAAAGAGAGAGATTCTGAGACTTGCTCAATGGAAGCGCGAAACCCCATTAGTAGAATTTTCCAGTAATGAAACCCAGAGATTTTTGGAATATCTGAGCAATATTCAGAAACAAAAACACCATCACATATCAAAAGTATGGCTTGAAAGACTTTTTTTTATTGGTTCAGGTCTTCTGGAATGGATCAGCATCAGCAAGAATATAATTTTAGGGAATAAGAGCAAAGCAGATAAACTGATAGAAAAAATAAATAAACGAAAAGATGCCTTAAATAATATTGTCTCTCTTATAGAGGCAACTCTTAAAGGAGCTACTTCTGAACTTACAGAAGATGTAAAAAAACAGATTGATAAGTTCTTCCATAAAGATGAGAAGGTCATTTTATCTTTAAGGCATTTTATAGAAGGTTTTAATATCCCTTATGATAGGTATTTGGAAATAATACAGCATTCAAGTCTGTCTCATGCTCAGTACATAGTGTTTCGTTATTATAAAAGAGCTGTTGATTCCTTTATTGTGCAAGAAATAAATCCGCAGATAGTTCATTTTGTAAGAGAGCTGGACAAAAACATAGAAAGATTTTTTATCTCTATAATAGAGCCTTACTGGAAAATGATTTCTGAGATCCTGAACAAAAATTATAACTTAGATACACATTCATTCTTCTTAGACCTAAATAATG
>Ga0256842_1002876_pt1 | contig 11909 bp, 14 predicted proteins | sample 4559240metaG_FD_185973 | JGI IMG/M metagenome (GOLD analysis project Ga0256842, IMG submission 185973) | Hydrothermal vent microbial communities from Guaymas Basin, Mexico - 4559-240 | ecosystem: Environmental > Aquatic > Marine > Hydrothermal vents | place: Mexico: Guaymas Basin | collected...
CCCATTCCACCCACACCGCCAGAAACTGGGCGTCGCATTCCACGGGTGCGGAGAGCGTCAGGACCTTGTGACCCCTCGCCTTAAGTTCGGAAGCGACGAGATTTCCAAAGGGCGAATCCGGATACACACAAAAGCCCTCGTTGAAGGTGGCGTTGGCGTCTCTTGAAGTTGCAGTCTGGGCGCTGGAGTTGGTTTCCGAGATGATGAGGGTAAAACTACCGAAGTAGAAGGAGATAAGCATAATGATCAATACCATACTGATAAGGTACATTCTCCTCATGGTTCTCCCTAACCGAGTAACACTCTCTACAGATTTAAACTTTTTGGAGTCAAATTTGAACGATGTTCAAAAATTTTAAGATTCACAATTCCAGTGGTCATCGAGCTAAACTGGAGTTCCAATGTAAATCCCGTGCCTCGTTCTGACTATCCGCACCCTTACCCTGTCGCCGATCTGGGCGTCGGTGTTTATGACCTCTATGAGCCGGTTTCTGGCCTTTGCGAGCATCTCGCCCTGAATCCTTCCGGGAAGTACTATCTCCGCCTTGACGATTTCGCCCGGGCGGAAGGCTAAAGGAATGAACTCGCGCTTTTCCATTCCAAAGTGCTTTGGCTTCAGAACGAGAGGCTTCATTCCGGTCTTCTCCTCAAGTCTCCTGAGCCAGGCGTAGAACTCCTTGAACGGGACGAGCTTAGCTATCGTGGGATTCCTACCGAACTTGTAGGGGATGTAGTTCTGGAAGCCGAGGGCCGGCCATTGCTTTCCGGCGCCTATCTTCCTTGCAAACTCTATGAAGGCCTCGGCCTCATCGTCGTTGATTCCAAATATTATGACCGGAGCTATGAGGACGTCTATTCCCGCGTTGACCAAGGCTTCAGCTATGTCAAGAACGTGTTGAAGGTCATAGTTTTTCATTCCCATGAGCATCTTTGCCTTGTCCGGGTCGAGGGAGTGGATGGAGAGGTTAACCCTATCGAGGCCCGCTTCGGCAAGCTCTTCAACGAGCTTATCGTTGAGGAGCGTCCCGTTGCTTTGCATCGAGATTACCGAGACGCTTGGATGCTCCCGAAGGGCCTGGACAAGTTCGACGCGGAAGGGATAAATCAAAGGTTCTCCCTGCCCATCGAGGTGGGCTTCCAAGCCTTTTCCCTTTATCCTTGCAACCTCATCGAACCACTTCATCAGGTAGTCTATATCAACGACATAGTCGAGCTTCCTCGTTCTTGAATACGGCCCCTCATCAACGGAACAAAAGACGCAGCTGAGGTTGCAGCCGCTGACACCACGAACCTGTATCAGATTAGTGCCCCTGTCGATCAGCCCGAAGGCATTGTAGCCGAGAAGGGGAACATCCATGCCCTCATGAATGTAGAGAACCCTCCTTTTCGTGTAGCGGTTTCTCAAAAGGGCACCGAGGTTGTTCTGAATGTAGATTGCGATGTACTTCTCCACGTCAGGATAGTCAGTGTTTATTATCAGAGCACCGTTTTTTACTCCAACTTCAGCCTTTACCCGGTACCTTTTCTTGATGACAGTTGAGAGGTCCCTTTTGTCGAAATCAGCGTAGAGGGTCTCACGCCAGATCAACCTAACTTTCTCGCCGAGATCTTCGAAATGCGTGTGAGGTAGCCTCACTTCGGTCATGTTTCCGGGTTCCGCACGGCATTTTAAAAACTCCACCATGGATAAAAAATCCGTCCCCTGATGTCCCTAAAAGAAACTCTCTGACCAAATCTTTTTAAGGAAAGACCTTTTGCAAGCATGCGGTCATGGAAACATTTTAATATTATTGAATTAAACAGTCTAACGATGGACTATCATGGGTGACTGAACATGTGGGGGAAGATTGAGCATTACTTTGATGAATACCCGGTCAGAAAGCAGATAGCCAAAACGCTCCTTAAGTACGGCCTCAGGGTTTCCGATGACATGAAGATAAAAGCTGGAGACATAGAGGTTCCCTACACTAAGATCGCAAAGGCCTTGGATGTTGACAGGAGGGTCGTTAAAGAAACCGTCGGGATGATACTCAAGATACCCGAGCTGAAGGAGATATACACCAACCTTGAGCCGACCGTCCACATGAAGTACGTTGGAAGGCACGTCGGCTACGGCGTGATCGAGATTGAACCTGAACCAAGGGCTATAGGAATACTCGCAAAGATCGCTCAGAAGATAGCCGAGAGGGAGATCAACATCATCCAGGTCGTCGCAGAAGACCCGGAGCTGTATCCAGAGGCAACGCTCACGATAATTACAGAAAAGCCCATACCGGGAGAGCTTATAAACGAGCTCTCGAAGCTGGAAGGCGTGAAGAGGATTTCTATCTACTGAGGCCTACTAGGCCCTTCTTTACCATAATTTTACAAACGTAAATTAACCAAATTTGGGGAGTTCGTGCCTTTGATAAACTCCCGCTCCATGAAGAACTCTTCTTAACACCAGAGAACAATTCTGATGCCTCGATTTTAACCAAAAGTTTTAAACCTTTGTTCTTCGTAGGTAACGTTTATAAGTCATTGTTTTGAACCAAAGATTAGCTTCGCTTAACTCCGTTAGGACATGTCCACCAACCTTTGGAGGTTGATGATATGGAAGAGGCAGGCAAGATTAGCAGGTATCTCTACACGGTAATCGTGCTGTTCTTAATCTGGCTGTTTCTAACGGCCAGTTTAGACCCTCAGGAGCTCGGATTCGGTCTGATGATGTCACTGATAGTAGCAGCGTTCACCTATGAGATATTCACCACCAGGGGCTTGGCAAACCTTCATCCCAGGAGAGTCGCCTACGCTATAGCGTATATCCCATACTTCCTATGGGCAATGATTATGGCAAACCTTGACGTGGCGTATAGAGTTCTACACCCTAAGAGGCCAGTGAATCCAGGGATAGTTGAGTGCAAGACGGTTCTGGAGAACGAAGTTGGAAAGCTCGCCCTCGCGAATTCTATAACACTGACACCCGGAACTATAACCCTCGACGTTGATGGAGACAAATACTTCATCCACTGGATAGACGTTAAGGATTCAAGCATCGAGGGGGCCTCGAAGAATATAACCCAGCCCTTTGAAAAGTTCCTGAAGGTGATCTTCGAATGATAGGGATAAACGTTTATCTCGCGCTTATAGCTGTAGCAACGCTCCTCAGCATGTACAGGGTCTTCAGAGGTCCAACCACCGTGGACAGACTCGTCGCGGTTGACATCATGACAACAATAACCACGGGCCTCATGGTCCTCTTTGCGCTTTATTACGGAAGAATGATATTCCTCGATGTGGCGCTCGTTTACGCGATACTCGCCTTTGGTGGAGTTATAGCGTTCGCACGGTATCTGGAGGGAGGCCTATGAGCGCGCTCTCGATAATCGGTGAAATCCTCGTGCTCTTAGGAACGTTCTTCTACTTTCTCTCATCGCTTGGCTTAATCAGAATGCCCGACGTCTACAACAGAATGCAAACTGCCACCAAGAGCGCTACCCTCGGATCCCTCGGCGTTATCATCGGTGTAGGCATCTGGGCATTGGGCTCGGACTTTGGAAGTGCCGCCTGGCTCACCAAGACCATAGTCATTGCAGTATTCCTTCTGCTCACCAACCCCATAAGTGCCCATGCCCTCATCAGGGGCGCCTACAAGAGCGGAGTACCCCTGTGGGAGGGGAGTGTTGTTGACAGGTACAGGGAACATCTCGAGGCCAAGAAGTCTACTGAGGTTGAAGCTTCCAAGAAACCCGCTGAGGAGGGTGGTGAAGAATGAACTGTATAACCTGCATCGAGTACATGATAGTGGCCCTCATGGTAATTTCCGCAGTGCTCGCCGTTGAGTGGAGAGACCTGTTGGCGGCTGTCGTTGGAATGGCGGCTGTAAGTCTCTTTGCCTCGCTGCTGTTCTTCATGCTCCAGGCACCGGACGTTGCAATGACCGAAGCGGCCATAGGTGCCGCCCTGAGTGCGGCGGTCTTCATCTTCGCCATCAAGAGAACCCAGCGCTTTGAAACGGAGGAGGAAGAAAAGCCCGGGTGGTGGGTGAGATGGTAGTTAAACGGATACTCGCCATAATCTCAATACTTCTCATCGGATACTGGCTGGCCCAAGGGCTGGCGGGAGTACCCTTCGGTCAGGACAAAATGCTCGTCGGCCAGTATTACCTTGACAACGTGAAGCAGCAGACCGGGGCCGTCAACGCGGTGACTGCCGTCGTTGTCAACTACCGTGGTTTTGATACCCTCGGTGAGGTAACGGTTCTCTTCATCGCATCAACCGGTGTGGGAGCACTCCTATGGAAGAAAAAGAAGAAGAGAACCGCCAAGACAGAAGGTTCTGTTGTTTTGACAACTGGAACAAAACTGCTCTTCCCCTTCGTGGTGCTCTTCGGTGCATACATCTTCATCCACGGACACCTCACACCGGGCGGAGGATTCCCCGGTGGGGCAACCATAGCAACGGCCTTCCTGCTGCTCTACATGGCGTTCGTGGTGTACGAGATTCCCCACAAAGCCTTTGAGAAGACCGAAGGGCTTGCTGGAATGAGCTACGTTCTCGTTGGCCTAATCGGACTGGCGATAGGCGGCTACTTCCTCTTTGACTGGATATGGCAGACTTGGCACTTCGGAACAGAGAACATCGGCAGACTCATCAGTGGAGGCTTCATACCGATAATTTACACCATAATCGGAATCAAGGTCGGCACCGAACTGAGTGGTATTATCGACAGCATGCTCAAAGAGGAGGTGAGCGAATGATCAGCGTCTATTATTTCGGCGCCATAGCCCTCGTACTCATAGGACTCTACGCCATCCTCGTCAAGAAAAACCTGCTTAAGATACTCATTGGACTGAGCATAATGGAGACCGGCGTAAACCTTCTCCTCATCAGCGTTGGTTACGTCTCGGGCAGGAGTGCCCCTATCCTCAGCGAGGGAATAGGTCCAAGTCAAGCCGTTGATCCGATTCCACAGGCCCTCGTGCTCACCGCGATAGTTATAGGAGTTGCCACCACGGCTATGGCCCTTAGCGTTGCCATTCTGCTCTATGAGAAATACGGAACCCTCAACGTTGAGGAGATAAGGAGGTTGAGAGGATGAACGGGCAGTACGCCGCTCTGCTCATAGCGTTACCACTCATCAGTGCGTTCTTCGTGCCCCTGCTTAAGGGCGCTGGAAAGAACGCTATCAGGTATTTCCTCGTGCTCGTCACGGCAGTCCAGACAGGAATAGCCGCCTGGGTCTTCCAATGGGTTTATTCAACGGGAAAACCGATTATCGTCATGGCAGGTGGCTGGAAGCCTCCCATTGGAATCAACCTCTACTTTGGGCACTTTGCATCACTCTTCGTACTCATCGTAGCTGCCATCAGCTTCCTCATGGCGGTCTTCAGCCTCAGGGCCATTAAAGTGGAGCCCATAGACAAGTACGCCATGCTCTTCCTGCTCCTCATGCTCGGAGCCACGGGGATGATAGCCACCGGAGATATCTTCAACCTCTTCGTCTTCATGGAGATAACCGCCATAAGCGCCTACGCCTTAACCGCATACAACAAGACCGGTGAAGCCGCCGAGGCCTCAATGAAATATATAGTCCTCGGTGGGATAGGCTCAAGCTTCTTCCTAATAGGCATAGCCCTAATTTACGGCTCCCTTGGAACCCTGAATATGGCCCAAATAGCCCAGCTGGCTGCAACAATGGATCCAACCGTTGCACAGGTCGGACTGGCCTTAATAATATTTGGCTTGGCAGTTGAGGCCGAGATATTCCCGCTTAATGCGTGGGCACCGGACGCTTATCAGGCGGCACCCCATCCAATCACAGCAATGTTCTCCGCCTTCGTCGTCAAGGCAGGGATTTACGCCATGGCCAGACTCCTCTACATCATGCAGGACGTTGGAAGCTGGAGTTCGGTCCTCAGGCTCCTCATAATACTCGCTACACTTACAGTCGTGATCGCGGAGCTCGCCGCACTCAGACAGAGGAACGTTAAGAGGATGGTGGCCTACTCAAGCATTGCCCAAATTGGCCTTATCGCCCTCGCCTTTGCCCTCGGCACCCAGAGCGGTGTTGACGCTGGGGTCTTCCACATGATTAACCACGCAATAGTGAAGGCCATGCTCTTCATTGCCGTCGGATACGTTGCCATGACCCTCGGAGGGGCTGATTTCGAAAACTTCTACGGACTGGGCAAGAGGATGCCAATTACGGCCTTTGCAATCTCCGTTGGCGCCATAGCAACCGTCGGAATACCGCTCTTTAACATCTTCTGGAGCAAAGTCAGGATAATCTTGGCCACCTTGGGTATGGGGTACACTTGGGCAGCGGTTCTCGTCCTCTCAGCGAGCGTCGTGGAGGCAGTGTATTACTTCAGACTGCTTTATGCGATGTGGTTCCACAAGGGTGGAGCGAAGGTCGATGAGAACATAGTGATAAGCCTCATGGTCCTGCTGTTGGCAGCACTGGTCGTGGTCATTGGAATCTACCCCGACTACGCGTGGAGTTTGGCCCAAAAAGCTGGAGCTGACATCTTCAAGGTGGCAGACTACATCAACAACGTGCCTCTAATGGGGGTGGGAGCATGATTAACGAGCTCATGATTATCATCTTCGCACCTCTCGTTGCGGGAGTAATAGCCTGGGCACTCGACATCAAGATATTGAGGGAGATCCTCGGGCTTTGTGGTTCGGCAGTTCCATTGGCACTCCTCCTCAGGCTCTACAACGAATCCATTAACTACTCATTCACAATCGGAGGATTTACCCTCCAGTTCCAGCTCAGTACATTGACGTGGTACTTTGCGGTCATAGCTTCACTCGTCGGCCTTGCAATGGCCTTCGGTATGACCAGCACCTCAAAGAGCTCCTACGACTGGCTCTTCGCTCTGATGAGTTACACCGGAGTGCTCGGCGTATTCCTCAGTGCAGACTTCGTGGGATTCTTCCTGTTTTGGGAGCTAATGACATTCGCCAGCTTCATGATGGTACTCAAGAGGAACAAACACGAGTCCCTCAAGTACTTCGTGCTCAGCGTCATAGGCGCCTACGCTATGCTCATAGCCATAGGTATGTTGTACGCCAAGACGGGAGCGCTTGACTTCGCCACGATAAGACAGATATTGTACATAGACGCCTCCATGGGCACCATAACCAAAGGCGAAACGGTCATGATATTCGCGCTGTTCCTGACGGCGTTTGGAGTCAAGGCAGGAAGCGTCCCGCTCCACGTGTGGGCCCCTGGGGCTTACAGCGAGAACGACCAGAGCTACACGGCATTCTTCAGCGGTGCCCTCAGCAAGGCAGGTGCCTATGGGTTCTTCCTCATATACCTTCTCATGGCGTACAAGCTCTACGCGGAGCTGGGAACGTTCCACGGACACTTAACGTTCGCATACATTATAGCGTGGATAGGGGCCATAACAGTCGTTGTCGCCGGCTTCCTTGCCGTCCTCCAAGAGGATATAAGAAAGCTCTTCGCTTACTCTTCGGTTAGTCAAGTCGGCTACATACTCTTGGCCCTTGGACTCGGAACGGCCCTCGGATTCAGCGGTGCGCTATTCCACGTGCTCAGTCATGCAGTCTTCAAGGGGCTTTTCTGGCTCGTAACCGCTGCCATAATACTCCAAACCGGCAAGACCCAGTTCAAGGACATGGGCGGCTTGGCCGAGAAAATGCCATTCACCTTCGCCATGGGGCTGATAGCGGTGCTGAGCCTCGCAGGAATCCCGCCGATGGCGGGCTTCGCGAGTAAATGGCTCATCTACGAAGCGGCCATAAGCGCCCACATGCCACTGGTTGCAGGTTCAATATTCCTCGGAAGCGGTATCGCGTTTGCCTACGTCGTCAGGTTCCTCTACGCAGTGTGGTTCGGCCAGAGGCCGAGCGATCTCGAAGACGTGAGGGAAGCTCCACTTCCACTCCTCGTGGGAATGACCCTGTTGGCCATACCCAACTTGGTGTTCGGAATCGCCCCCGGCCTGGTGACGGGATACATAAACAAGATACTCGGAGGGGAAGTCGTTGGCGGTGACTACTACAAGCTGGTTACACCAACTGGAACATACAACGCCCTCCTCGTCACAATAGCCCTGACTATAGGGCTGGCAATAGCGGGTCTGATATACCTCTACGGCGCTAGGGCCAGGAAGATACCTGTAACAAACACCTATCAATCGGGTAACCCCGTCACAGAGGAGTTCAACCTCAGCATCAGAAAGAACTTCTATAAGCCGCTGGCAGAGGCCCTCGACTTCTGGCTCAAGTACAGCTGGGACAGGTTCTACGAGAGGCTGGCCGGAATTATCGAAGACCTCGCGGATTCTCTGAGGCAGAGCTTCTACAACGGAAACGTCCAAAGCTACTCCTGGTACCTCGCGATAGTCCTGCTTATATTGGCTCTGTGGGGGGTGCTGTGAATGTTCGACTGGAAGCTTATCCTTGAAGTCATTGGAATGCTTATCTACGCGACTTTCGTGGGCTTTATCTTCATGGGTATTGAGAGAAAGGCAATGGCCAGAATACAGAGGCGCGTTGGGCCGCCAATCTACCAGCCCATCATAGACACCCTCAAGCTGCTCGGGAAGAAGGAGAGCGTCAGCCACGGCTTCATCTATGACTTTGGGCCCATTTTTGCTTTGGGTGCAAGCATAGCGGCCCTCCTGTTCATACCAATAGCCAACTTCCAGCTCTTCAGCGCCAACGCTGACCTCATAGTCGTTGCATACCTCCTTGAGGTGCCGATGCTCGGCATAATGCTCGGTGCAATGAGTTCGGGCAATCCCTACTCAGCCGTCGGTGTCCAGCGTGGTCTGCTCACGATGGTGGCCATGCAGCTACCGTATGGCCTCGCTTTGATAGCCATCATCCAGCACTGGGGGACATTTAAGCTGAACGAGCTGGTGTCCCTTCAGCAGGCCCACGGATGGAGCATCCTCGTTCCGGCGCTGTTCGTTGCAATGATAGTCTTTGACATAGTCTTCCAGGCGATGCTCGGTCTTGAGCCCTTCGACATAGTTTCGGCCCCGGCGGAAATCTCAATGGGTCCGATGGTCGAGTACGGTGGCAAGCACGCGGCATTGCTCTTCACCCAGCACGCGGTTCAGCTCTTCGCAGAGACGGCATTCTTTGCGGTAATCTTCCTTGGAGGAGCAAGCAACCTGCTCGAGCTCCTCATCAAGCAGATAGCAGTACTCTTCATAGCGATATTCGTGGCCAGCATCTACCCGAGGTTCACCATAGATCAGGCGGCCAAGTTCTTCTGGAAGTGGCCGACCATACTGGGAATAATAGCCGTGCTCCTGACGGTGTGAGGTGGTGTGAATGAGTGAGAGGAAGAATGAGGATTTCATAAGTTATGAGCTCCAGGAGTTTAAGCTCTTCGAGCCGCTCTTCAGATGGGCCAGGAAGAAGAGCCTCTGGATAGTGGCCTTCTGTACCGGTTGCGGCGGTATCGAGATGCCGCCACTGGCCACAGCTCGCTACGACTTCGAGCGTTTCGGAATAATGCCAAACCCGGCACCGAGGATGGCCGACCTATTCCTCATTACCGGTTACGTGACTCCAAAGACCCTCAAGAGGATAATCATAACTTACGAGATGATGCAGGATCCGAAATACGTCCTTGCTCATGGCTCCTGCCCTATCAACGGCGGTGTCTACTGGGACTCCTACAACGTGGTTAAGCAACTCGACAAGTACATCCCGATAGATGTTGCGATAGCCGGCTGCATGCCGAGACCCGAGGCAGTGATGGATGGAATCATGGAGATAATGAGGAAGATAGAAAACGGTGAAGCGGATGGCTGGAAGAGATACAGGGAGAATTACGAGTATTACAGGAAGAATCAGGATGAACTGTTCGGGGAAGGATGGCGCGAGAAGGACGCCAGGAGGTGGCTGGCATGGATATGAAAGAGAAGCCCAAAGAAGTAGAGGGGAAGGTTGAGGGACAGAAACCCCAGGAGGTTCCGGAAGTGGAGGCTCCAAAGCTCCCCGACACTAAGGAGGGAAATCTGGTCGCTGAGGTGCTTAAGAAGGCACCCTACGCCGAGGGCAAAGTCAGGCGCGAGAGGCGCGTTGAGTTCAAAGTCCCTGCGGACAGGATAAAGGAGTTCCTTGAGCTCGCGAGTGAGAAGTTCGAGATGCTCATCCAGATAAGCGTCGTCGACTGGCTTAAGGAGGGGGAGTTCGAGCTCGTTTATCAGCTCTGGAGCGTCAGTGAGAGCGTCCACGCCTTTGTGAAAACGAGAATACCCAGGGAGAACGCAAAGATGCCGACAGTAATGGACATCTGGCCGGTTGCAGAGACCTACGAGAGGGAGGCACATGAGTTCTTCGGCATAATATTCGAGGGCAATCCGAGGCTCGGTCCCTTCATCCTCGAGCCGAGGGAGTACGAGAAGCACCCGCTCAGAAAGGACTTCAACATGATAGGCTACGTCAAGATGATCTACGGCGAGGACTTTGACAGGTACGACGAGAGCAAGACCAATTACGTGATATGAGGTGATGATCATGGCGAATTTGGAAGTCCCGAAGGAACTTAGGGAAGAGGCAAAGGCCCACGACATGTACCTTCATCCCATAGACAAGGACACCTACGAGCTGTTCTTCGGTCCGCAGCACATGGCCACCGAGAACTTCAGCATAATCCTGAAAATGGACGGAAGCAGGGTTGAGAAGGCCATAGTCAACCCCGGTTTCCTCCACCGCGGTTTCGAGAAGCTCGCAGAGCAGAGGCCATACTTTACCAACATCGCCCTTCTCCTCCGTATATGTGTTCCAGAGAGCGATGTGCCGGAGAACATATACTCCATGGCGGTCGACGAAATAGTCGGTTGGGAGGTTCCTGAGAGGGCAATATGGATCAGAACCGTCGTCCTCGAGATGGCCAGGCTCAGTGCGTGGATGTTCTGGATTATGGGCTTTGGAAACGAGATAGGTCTCTACACAGCGGGCCAGTGGGCGGCAGCTTACCGTGAAAGGTTTATGCGCCTCTTTGAAGAGCTCACTGGCGGGAGGGTCTACCACATCTACACCGTTCCCGGAGGCGTCAGGAGGGACATACCCAGCGACCGCTGGTTGAGACAACTCAGGGACACCGTCAAGTACCTCAAGGGCAAGATGAAGGACTTCGATGAGATACTCTTCGACAACTACATCACCTTTGAGAGGACTGAGGGAGTCGGTGTAATGGACAGGAAGTTTGCACTGAAACACGCCGTCACCGGTCCAAACCTCAGAGCAACCGGCGTTCCCTACGACGTCAGGAAGGATGACCCCTATTACCTCTATCCAGAGCTTGACTTTGAGGTACCCATCCTCAAAGAGGGGGACAGCCTGGCCAGGGTCCTCGTGAGGAGGTACGAGATGGAGCAGGATCTTTATATCCTCGAGCAGCTTCTCGACATGGGGCCGCCGAGCGGACCGTATATGGTCAAGGATCCAAAACTCAAGAACCTGCCGAGGTTCAAGGTTCCGAAGGGGGATGCATACGCTCACGTGGAGAGCACGAAGGGAGACTTCGGTGCCTACGTCGTCAGCGACGGAACTCACAAGCCTTACCGCGTCCATGTGCGCGGACCGAGCCAGAGCCACGGTGTTACCGTACTTGAAGAGCTGCTCAAAGGAGCCCGCCTTGCGGATGTTCCGGTCATCCTGAAGACCCTTGACAACTGCCCGCCGGACATAGACAGGTGATGAATATGGAGAGCGTTGAAAAGCCGAGAGTTAGGGTTGTTGGCGAGGAGAAGGTCAAGCTCAAAAAGTCCTTCGTCAAGCCGTGGCTGGGCATCAAGTACCTCTTTAAGAAGCCGGTCACGATAAAGATACCCTTCGAAAAGATAGAGCCGGCACCAAAGTACAGGGGATTCCACACGCTGAACTGGAAGACCTGCGTTGGCTGTAACTTCTGCGGCCAGATATGCCCCGCA
>Ga0256842_1002877_pt1 | contig 11907 bp, 13 predicted proteins | sample 4559240metaG_FD_185973 | JGI IMG/M metagenome (GOLD analysis project Ga0256842, IMG submission 185973) | Hydrothermal vent microbial communities from Guaymas Basin, Mexico - 4559-240 | ecosystem: Environmental > Aquatic > Marine > Hydrothermal vents | place: Mexico: Guaymas Basin | collected...
ATTGAGCACATGGTAAAATCCCGGAATTTCGATACGTGGTTTTCTGGGCATGGGGCTCCTTCGATACGATTTGGTTGGGAGCATATTATCATAAAGAGCTTATTGTGCTATCACCTGGCCCTTTGGTTCCCCTTTGGTTTCGCACTATAGTATTTTATCCTTATTGTATTGCATAGCAGTAATATACTTTACAAAGCCTTTTCCTCTTGTTGTAATTATCCATTTAGAATCTATATTTTGAACCAAATCCCAAGAAATTAAAAAGTTAATATAATCAGAAAATTGAGTATTTGCAAATGTTTCAGGATTGTTCTGTTTAGCTTGTTTAAAAAAGAAAAGAATATTCTGTATGTTAGATTCACCATTCTCTTGAATGCTTAAAAACTCTAGTAATTTTATTTGTGAGCCATATATATAGTAATAAACCTTATCAAGATTATTTGAAATTTGAGCTTGTGCAAGATTTTTTATGAGGATATCAACTTTTTCATTTTCACTTGATACTTCCTGAATTTCATTTTTTATATTGATTTCTAATTCTTCTCTTAACCCTGTTATGTCTTGTGGAATTAATCTTTGTAAATCTTTGTTGATAGATGTTTCTAGTTTTATTTCTTGTGCTGCTTCAAAAAAATGAATTTCGCTATCTCCATGCTTTGCAGATTTTATACCAGCTCCAAAAATATTTATAATTTTATCTTTTAGCATAAATGCAATAGACAGTACAACAATCGGCCAACCTGTATATTGAAGTATTTCTACTATAAATTGTTTATTATCCATAAATTTCCTTTTGCATATAACGGCCTCCGGGTCACCCGCGGCCGGCGGAAAAATCTTGATTTTTTTTGGCGGATGTCGGGTGCGGCCGCTTGTTAGGCGGTGCGTAGTGCCGACTAACAATGCGGGAGGTTCACGCCCGCAGGCCGTTAGGCTGGACGCTTTGCGTCCAGCCTAACGGCTAAGTTGAGAAATATTTGAGCCATAGGGTCAAATATTTCTCTCCAATGATTTGTTATCTAAATTTTCTATCGGAATATGTTTTTCCTTACAATATTTTTCAATATCTGAATCATTTTCGAAATATTTATCACAAAATTGATTAAATTCTTTTTCAACAGAATTATAAAATCTATCTTCAACAGATAGTATTTTTTCTGTATATTCTATAAAATTTTCATAGTCTTCATTTATCTTACATAGTTTATCAATAGTTTTAAAATCTAATTCTTTTAATTTTGATTGATATAAAATTTTACTTTTATATGGATTTGAATTTAATTCTATTACACCAATACCAAATGATTGATTTAATCTTTCTATTTCATCAATTAAATTATCACTTATTTCAAAAGCTACCAGATAGCCATAATTCGCCCAACTAGAATTTGATACTGCTTGAAAATAAGCTTCTTTAAGTTCGTAATCGGTATTTATTTCTTTCTTTAATTCATATGATGTTATTTTAAAGGTATCTGCTTTATTCAAAAGTTTCAAAAAATTTTGATTAGTTTTTGATGATAAATTTAAAAATTTTATTCCCAACATATCTGGATGGATCCATTTTTGATTCTTTTCAGTCCCATTTGATTTTTCATGAAAAATTGTTTTTGAATAAATATTTTGATTTTTAAGATAACTACTTAATAACTTATGCAAATCTCTTTCTTGAAATGATTTTCTTCTTTTTGTTTCATTGTCGCTATTATTTTTTACTTTATTAATATGTATATCTTCTAATTTTAAATCTGATTCATATTTTGATAGATAGTATAAATATGTTCCACCTTCGCCTTTAATTCTTTTAACTCTCGTATCATTTGTCCTTATGAAATCACCAAGTAAGGCAGATATAGTTGATTCTGGAGTTCTTGCCTTTTTAAAATCATAATAATGTTTATCTTTAATATTATTATATACATCCCAATGAGATGATGCCTGTTGTAAATCTTCTAAACTTTTTAGAATTGCCTCTTTTATTGTCATTATGTGCATTCCTTTTTTAGATAACGGCCTGCGGGTGCGGCCGCTTATTAGGCGGTGCGTAGTGCCGACTAACAATGTGGGCGGTTTACGCCCGCAGGCCTAACTATTTATTGATTCATCATATCCTATCAGCTATCAACTTAATCCGTCTTAAACTGTTCATAAAGGAAAGAAAAGATAGTATTATCTATGATTTCAATCATATTTGATGTATTATCAGGATATTCTGATACAAAGGTATCATATGGCTAAGAAAAAGCTCCTTGATATGGTGAGAGAAAAAATCCGTCTTAAGCATTACAGCCGTAAAACGGAGCAGACTTACACAGGATAGATCAAGCGCTATATTCTTTTTCATGACAAGAAGCATCCGGCCGAAATGGACAAAGAGGAGATCGAAGCTTTTTTGACATGGTTGGCGGTGGAGCGACATGTTTCACCGACTACGCAAAACCAGGCGTTCAATGCCCTTTTGTTTTTATATGAACATGTTTTGGGTATTCCGCTTAAAAATGAAAATATCCAGGCTTTGCGAGCGAAAAGCAAAAAGCGCGTTCCAGTGGTGCTTTCCAAGGAGGAGGTGGCAGCGGTCCTTCACCAGATGAACGGTATTTGCAAGCTGATGGTCTCTTTGATGTATGGGTGTGGGCTGCGTGTCAAAGATATCGACTTCTCTTGCGGTAGGGTTTATATATACGCCTCCAATTTAAGTCTTTTTGGAGTATTATAAAATGATTTTTTCATAGGACAGATAGCGTGAAACGAAGTGGCAAAGTACAGTTTCTTTTCTGGCTCTTTCTCTTTTCTATTTTTCTTTATATCTGGATCGTGTGGGTGGCGCTTCAGACTTTTGTGCTTCCCGATACCGCTTTACAGGAGCTTCCCGAAGACAAAATAGCGCTGCTGTTCATTCTGTATGGAATTTTGGTTCTTTCCACACTCGCTGGGACCGTAGTATCGATATTTATCGAAAACAAACGCTATATCAACCGTTTCGGTGCACTCTTTCTTATTATTTTTATCTCCTTTCTTGCCGGGAAAAGCATTTTCGGTTAAAATCGCTTTAAAGCGCTTTCGCTACAATCGTTTCAATCTAAACCTGGAGAGTGATAATGTGGCTGACACAAGGTGTTGTCGATACCGTAAAATATGAATTGAAAATTAAAGATAGAATTTTCGATCAAGATGGTGTAGAGATCTTCGATTCCGGTTATTTTGGCAAAATATTGGTGCAGGATGATTTTGCGCTCTATTGTGAACATGACAGCAATATGCGGCACGAAATCGCTGCTCATACGGCTATGTGTACGCATGCGGAGCCAAAAAGAGTTCTCGTAGTGGATGGTGGCGACGGAGCGCTCGCGGCAGAGCTTTTGAAGCACAAGGATGTTTCGATCGATGTCATAGAGCGTGACAAGGATATCGTCGATGCCGCAAATGCATTCGGTCTGTATGCAGACGCTCTCAAAGAGTCTCGCGTCACGCTGAATATAGGTGAAACGCCGAAAATGCTTGCAGATATGAAAGAGGCTACCTACGATATCGTAATCTTCAATCGGTTCGATGAGATATATCTGGACGATGCAGTTGTCATGGCGGATGTCAATCGTATATTGACAGAAAAAGGTCTTGTCGTTATGGACGCTTCGAGTCAGATTTTCGATATGTCAGGGCACAAAGAGGTGTTGTCGGCTTTGGATTCGCAGTTTAAAATCGTCATGCCGTTTCGCTATACATCCATGGTGAGAACCGGCGGCGAGCAGTGGTTTGCAATGGGAAGTAAATTCTACCACCCGACAGCTGATATAAATTTACAAAGAGCCGATCTGACAGATGGATATACTTGGTACAACAGCGATGTTCATATAGCTCAATTTGCGCTGCCGACGGCGACGTTTTCGCTGCTAAAAGAGTATATCAGACGTTGAGGGTTCATACCGATGGCTTTTAAATACGCGATCGCACTTACAGGCGGAATCGCGAGTGGGAAATCCACCGTCTGTAATCTTTTGAGACTTTACGGGCTTCGTGTTATCGATGCCGACGCTATCGCGCGCGCTATGCTGGACAAGGAAGCGGCGTCCATAGGCGGACTTTTTGGCGAAGATTTCATAAAAGACGAAAAAGTAGACAGAAAGGCGCTCGGCAAACTCATCTTTTCCGACGAAGGAGCCAGAAGAGAGCTCGAAGCTCTGCTTCACCCCAAAATAAGAGAAGAGATACGAAAGCAAAGCGATATGCAAGATCGCCTCGGCGGCCCTTATATCGTGGATATTCCTCTATTTTTCGAAACGGATCAGTATCCGATCGAAAAGGTAATCGTGGTATATGCGCCTCGTGAAACACAAAAAGCACGTCTTATCGGGCGTGAAGGATTGAGTGACGAAGAGGCCGAAGCACGCCTGAATGCCCAGATGGATATCGAAAAAAAGCGAAAAAAAGCTACATGGCTTATTGACAATAGCCAAAATCTTAAACATCTTCAGCGTGAAACCGAAAGAGTTTTTGACGATATTACGCAGTTACGTTAATCAAACTAATAATATATCTTAATATAAGCAAATATTAAGCTATGCTATAATCCCGCCAATTTTTTAAAAAGGGGGCGAAGATGACCATAGCGAAATATTCCTCAAATGGCAATGACTTTGTCATCTATCATACCTTTGTCGAGCGTGACAGAAGTGACCAGGCAAAGCGGCTCTGTCATCGTCAGGAAGGGGTCGGTGCAGATGGGCTTATCGTTTTGCTTCCTCATGAAACATATGATTTTCAGTGGCAATTCTACAACGCAGATGGCAGCGAAGCCGCGATGTGTGGCAATGGCAGCAGAGCCGCTGCGCACTACGCCTATACATATGGGCTGGCATCCGAAAAAATGCGTTTTCTTACCGGTGCCGGAGTGATCGAAGCGGAGGTTGACGGGGCTGTTGTCGCCAGTGAATTGACACCTCCAAAAATCATCGACAAGCAGATCGAGGAGTTTGGAAAGGAGTGGTGGCTGATTGACACCGGTGTTCCGCATCTTGTCGCACTTGTCGATTCGGTTGACATTTTCGATATCGAGCAGGCCAGGATACTTCGTCAAAAATATGACGCCAACGTAAATATCGCTACACTTAAAAAAATAGGTAAAGAACAAAGATTGTATGTGCGCACATACGAGCGCGGCGTCGAAGCGGAGACATTGGCTTGCGGAACAGGAATGGCTGCATCTTTTTTGCGCGCATACACCGAGGGTATGGCGCCTGAAAGCGTGCAGGTGGTTCCTGCAGGAGGCGAAATGGTAGAGATATCCGTCAAAGATTCGACACTCGTTCTTAAAGGCCGGGTATGTCATACATTCGATGCAATGATTCCAGCTTCCAAAGGAGTGGAGCAGTGATGAGGATTTTTGCGTTATCGATCATTTTTATTGCATCTATTTTCGCCGATATCACCAAATCGTTTCCCGACTCATATTACAAGATCAAAGATCCTTTGGCACGGAAAGAGGCGTTCGTTAAAATCCTCTATCCTCTCGTTATCGAAGAGGAGAAAAAGATCAAAGCCCAAAGGGCGTTTGTAAAATCGGTTTTCGAAAAGATCGAACGCGAAGAGATACTCACTCCCGCAGAGACTGAAAAGCTGAAAAAGCTGGCGAAAACGTATAGGATCAAATCCCTTTACAATAAAGAAGCATATCTTAAACGCATCGATACGATTCCGGTGTCGCTGGTATTGGCGCAGGCGGCGATAGAGAGCAACTGGGGAAGAAGCCGGTTTGCAAAAGAGGCGAACAATCTTTTCGGGGAGTGGACATGGGGCAAGCGCGGAATCGTGCCCAAAGACAGACCGGAGGGAAAACGGTATAAAATCCGCATTTTCGATTCATTGGAAGATTCGATCGCATCGTATATGAAAAACCTCAACAGACACTGGGCCTACAAAGAGCTGAGAGAGGCCAGGGCGAAGGCTCGAAAGAGAGGGCTGCCTTTCAGCGGCTTCGCCGCTGCAACCTATATGATACATTATTCACAAAGAGGTGAAAAGTATATAAAAATGGTCAAAGCCAAGATCGTCAGAAACGGATGGGATCTCTACGATCTTCCATCCATGCCTGCCGAGCATAGTGAAGGCAATAAAATAGTGATGCTCTCGAGCAGGATATTCGCCGTTAAAGGCCGGCGGCCTTGATGGCTTCGGCTTGAAAATGGGCGATAAGCGGCTCGATTATCTCGTCGAGCAGACCGCCCTCCATAATTTCGTTCAGCCTGTAGAGGGTTAGTCCGATGCGATGATCGGTGATGCGGTTTTGGGGATAATTGTAGGTGCGGATGCGCTCGCTTCTGTCTCCGGATCCGACTTGCGCCTTTCTGTCGGCGCTTGATTCTGCGAGCTGCTCGTGCAGATATTTTTCGTAAACGCGCGCTTTGAGGATTTTTAGGGCTTTCTCTTTGTTTTTGTGTTGCGATTTTTCATCCTGCATCGCCACGACTACTCCGGTTGGGATGTGTGTGATGCGGACGGCTGAATCTGTAGTGTTGACAGACTGTCCACCACATCCGCTGGAGCGATATACATCTATTTTCAGGTCGTTGGGGTTGATCTGAACGTCCACGTCGGCCACTTCCGGCAAAACGGCGACCGTTACGGCAGAGGTGTGAATGCGCCCCTGCGATTCGGTGGCGGGTACGCGTTGGACGCGATGTGTTCCGGCTTCATATTTGAGACGGCTGTAAACCTGATCCCCTTTGATGAGAGCTACAATCTCCTTGTAACCGCCGGCTTCGCTTTCACTGGAGCTTTCGATTACGATCTTCCACCCTCTGTTTTCCGCATATCTGACATAGGCCTTGAAGAGATCCCCGACAAAAAGCGCCGCCTCGTCTCCACCCGTTCCCGCACGAATTTCCAGATAGATATTTTTATCGTCGTTTGGATCTTTTGGAATCAAAAGGACTCTGATCTCTTCGTTCATTCTTTCCAGTTCGGGCTCCAGCTCTTTGAGCTCCTCGGCTGCCAATTCTCCCAGTTCCGGATCTCCAAGCAATGAACGGTTCTCCTCGATCGCTTCCACGGTGGCGATATACGCCTTCGCTTTCTCGACAAGAGGCTCGAGATCGGACTGCTCTTTTGAGAGCTCGGTCATCTTTTTGATATCGGAGGTGATTTCAGGTGAACTAAGAAGAGTGTTGATTTCGTTGTATCGGTTTATGAAGGGTTGAAGTTTTTCTTTCAGCATGGAAAGAGTCTCAGGCGCGCAGGTTATGCGGCGCTGAGTGCATTGACTTTCGTCTGAAGGCGGCTCACTTTACGCGCTGCCGTATTTTTCTTGAGAATGCCTTTGCTGACATATTTATGAAGTTCGCGGTTGGCTGTTTTCATAGCTATTTGGGCCGCCTCTTTGTCGCCCGCTTCAACGGCTGCGATTACAGCTTTGGTGATATTTTTGATACGTGTTTTGTAGTAGCGGTTGCGAGCTGTGCGCTTTTCGGTCTGGCGAATACGTTTTATCGCTGATTTATGATGTGCCATGTGGTATAATCCTTCTCGTTGGAAAATTTTGGGAATCATAGCTTAAAGTTTATTAAATTTAAATTAAATGTAAGATTGCACAAAGGGGCAATATGAGACTTTTCGGAACGGATGGAGTGCGCGGGCTCGCGGGTAAGGATCTGGACGCTTTTATGGCGATGAAACTGGCAATGGCTGCCGGTGTCTATTTCAGGAAATATGCCAAGACCAATAAAATTCTGGTCGGAAAAGATACGCGCCGAAGCGGATATATGATAGAAAACGCCCTTGTAAGCGGGCTGACATCCGTAGGTTACAATGTGATCCAGATCGGCCCGATGCCTACGCCGGCTATCGCCTTTTTGACCGAAGATATGCGGTGTGATGCCGGCATCATGATCAGTGCCAGCCACAACCCCTACGAAGACAATGGGATAAAATTTTTCGATGCACATGGCGACAAGCTGAACGAAGCGGACGAAGCGGCGATAGAGAAGAACTATTTCGATACCGATCTTTTGATAGCGGAGAGAAAAACAGGGCGTGGCATAGGATCTTCTAAACGGATCGACGACGTGATAGGTCGATATATAGTTCATTTGAAAAACTCTTTCCCTACCGATATGACCCTCAACAATATACGAATCGTCCTCGATACAGCCAACGGTGCAGCCTATAAAGTGGCGCCTACAGTTTTCGAAGAGCTGGGTGCAGACGTCATCGTTATCAACAATCATCCAAACGGATACAACATCAACGACAATTGCGGCGCGATGCATCCGGAGGTACTTAGCGAAAAGGTAAGAGAGTACCGGGCCGATATCGGTTTCGCGTTTGATGGAGATGCCGACAGGCTGGTTGTGGTGGATGAAAAGGGACAGCAAGTAGATGGCGATAAACTTATCGGGGCACTCGCCCTTTTTATGAAAGAGCAGGGGCGTCTCAAAAACGATTGTGTAGTGGCCACGGTCATGAGCAATCAGGGGTTCGAAGATTTTCTGAAAAAGCACGGGATATCTCTAGTGCGCTCCAACGTAGGAGACAAATACGTACTCGAAGAGATGAGAAAACACCATTGTGTTCTAGGTGGCGAACAGAGCGGGCACGTCATTTTCAGCGAATATGCAAAAACGGGCGACGGGTTGGTTACGGCTCTTCAGACGATCGCATTGATTCTTCGCAGCGGCAAAAAAGCCAGCGAAGTGCTCAATCCTTTCGAGCTGTACCCACAACATCTGCTGAATCTCAAAGTGGCCGAGAAAAAGCCTCTTGAATCGATCGAAGGATTGGCCGAGAAAGAAGCCGCGATCAAAGCCGATGGCATTCGCTCGCTGATTCGCTACAGCGGCACGGAAAACAAACTGCGAATCCTGCTGGAGGGTAAAAACAGCAAGAAGATAAAAAAATGGGTCGCCGAGCTCGAAACTTTTTTCAAAAAAACTCTTAACACCTGATGAGCCGCCAATGATCAGGCAATGGATCATATTCATCCTCGCGATGGCCGGTATATATATCGTAGATCAGAACATCAAGGCGATATTTCTCTCCGGATGGCGCTGGGAGAGTCGCTGTATCACCCTTTCGCTCGTTTTCAACAAAGGTGTCGCATTTTCGATGTTCGCAGCTCTTGGCCCTTGGCTCAAATGGATTCAGCTTACTCTTCTTGCGGGCGTGCTCGGGTATATCGTTCATGGAAGGTATCTTGCGCGCTACTCACTTCCGCTGGGCATACTTTTTGGTGCGGGACTTAGCAACATCGCCGACCGTTTTATGCACGGCGGTGTCGTAGATTATGTCCATTGGCATTGTGGTTTCGATTTCGCGGTTTTCAATTTTGCCGATGTGATGATCGATTTCGCAGTTGGATGGATTTTGATAGAGTCGTATTTCAAAGGTGCCATTAAGAAAAGCCATTAAGAAAAAATAAATATTTATATTGTATAATTCCCGCATAAATTTTCGACTCTGTTTTTTTGGAGGCGATTCTTCTTTACTACTTCTTTGATTTTTGGTCGCGTAGCTCAGTTGGTAGAGCACTACCTTGACATGGTAGTGGTCACAGGTTCAAGTCCTGTCGTGGCCACCATTTCCTCTTTTTAAGCCAAAATAACATTTTATTCGAATACTTTCTATGAAATTGAGAATTTTTGAGAATTTTTTTATAAAAATTTAGTACAATAGCTGTATAAATGATTTATTGGGTGGATAAAAGCCCTGATTAAAGGAACTTCTTGGAAGAAAAAGAGATCATCGCCTACAAAGACAAGAGTGGGCAGATTATCGATACACAGACAGCTGAACAAACAGGTTGCAATGACTGCGAACCCATCTACTTCGACAACTCCCCCGAAGCACTGGAAGTGATACGCCACTCTACAGCCCATCTTATGGCGCAGGCGATCAAGCAGCTCTATCCCGAAGCGAAATTTTTTGTGGGACCTGTGGTGGATGAAGGCTTTTACTACGATTTCAGAGTCGATGAAAAGATCGGTGATTCCGATTTGAAAAAGATCGAAAAGAAGATGCAGGAGCTCGCAAAGAAAAAGCAGCCGATCGAGCGCTACTGCATACCCAAAGAAGAGGCGAAGAAGAAGTTTGCCGACGATGATCTCAAGCAAGAGGTCATGAAGAGGATCACAGATGATGAGCTTTGCATCTATCGACAGGGTGACTTCGAAGATCTATGTCGCGGCCCTCATGTGCCAAATACCAAATTTTTACGCAACTTCAAGCTAACCAGAGTGGCGGGCGCCTATCTTGGCGGCGATGAGAACAAGGAGATGCTTACGCGTATCTACGGTATCGCATTTGCGGACAAAGAGAGCCTCAAAAACTACCTGAAGATGATCGAAGAGGCCAAAAAACGCGACCACAGAAAACTGGGAAGCGAGCTCGGCCTTTTCATGTTCGACGACGAAGCTGGCGCAGGATTGCCGTTTTGGCTGCCAAAAGGTGCGCGCCTTCGTGCGAAAATCGAGCAGCTTCTTTGGAAGGCGCATAGAAAAAGAGGGTACGAGCCGGTTCGTGGACCCGAAATTCTGAAAGCGGATATGTGGCGCACTAGCGGACATTACGCCTGCTATGGCGAAAATATGTATCTCACAGAAATCGATGGCCAAGAGTACGGCATCAAGCCTATGAACTGTATCGGCCATATTCTTATCTATAAACACGACATGCACAGCTATCGCGAGCTTCCACTGAAATATTTCGAATATGGAGTGGTGCATCGCCACGAAAAGAGCGGTGTATTGCACGGGCTTTTGCGTGTGCGCGAGTTTACCCAGGACGACGCTCATATCTTCTGTACCCCGGAGCAGATCAAATCGGTCGTCATCGATGTGCTCGAATTTGTAGATCGGGTTATGAAAATCTTTGGGTTCGAGTACGAGATGGAGATCTCTACACGGCCCGAAAAGGCGATCGGGGAGAAGGAGATCTGGGATACGGCGACAACGGCTTTGAAGGAAGCACTCGATGAAAACGGCTTTGAATATGGTATCGATGAAGGAGGCGGTGCGTTTTACGGTCCCAAGATCGATATAAAAATTACCGATGCGCTGAAACGAAAATGGCAATGTGGAACGATTCAGGTGGATTTCAATCTTCCCGAGCGTTTCGAGCTTGAATATGTCGATGAAAATAATGAGCGCTCCCGTCCTGTAATGATTCACCGTGCGATATTGGGGAGTTTCGAGCGCTTCATCGCGATTTTGACCGAGCATTTTGCCGGTGAATTTCCGATATTCATAGCGCCCACCCAGGTGATCTTCGTGCCGATCGCGAGTGAACATACAGCTTATGCCAAAGAGTTGGCCGGCAGCCTCATGGAGTACGATATCGACTGTGATATCGACGATCGCAACGAGTCTTTGGCCAAGCGTGTCCGTATGGCGGAGAAGCAGAAAGTGCCGATGATCGCCATAATCGGCGATGAAGAGGTCAAAAGCCGCAAAGTGGCCGTACGTGACAGAAGAGTGCGCAAGCAGTACGATCTGGATGCGGAAGAATTTATCAAACTCATAAAGGAGAAAACAAGTGAGGTCAGAATTTGAGTAAGAAAAGCGATGTAATCATGAACGAAGATATCAGAGCCAAAGAGGTCCGCCTCGTTGGTGACGATGGGACACAGTATGGCGTAGTGAGCCGCGACGAGGCGCTGAACAAAGCGGCCGAAATGGGTCTTGACCTCGTTTTGATTGCACCGAACGCCAACCCGCCGGTAGCCAAGATAATGGATTACGGCAAGTACAAATACCAGCAGGAAAAGAAGAAAAAAGAGGCGAAAAAGAACCAAAAGCAGATCGAAGTCAAAGAGATCAAGCTTTCTGTCAAAATCGCCCCCAACGACATCAAGTACAAAGTCAAGCATGCCAGAGAGTTCCTGGAGCAGGGCAAGCATGTCAAATTTCGTGTATTCCTGCG
>Ga0256842_1002878_pt1 | contig 11903 bp, 3 predicted proteins | sample 4559240metaG_FD_185973 | JGI IMG/M metagenome (GOLD analysis project Ga0256842, IMG submission 185973) | Hydrothermal vent microbial communities from Guaymas Basin, Mexico - 4559-240 | ecosystem: Environmental > Aquatic > Marine > Hydrothermal vents | place: Mexico: Guaymas Basin | collected...
GAGGAAGAGGAACCATAGTGTCACCATGGCCTCCTAACAGTAATGCGTGAACATCTTTTGGAGAAACGTTTAATGCTTCAGCAATAAAGGCCCTATAACGGCCTGTGTCAAGAATTCCTGCCATACCAAATACCTTATTCGCAGATTTGTTTGCTGCTTTGTATGCGGCATAAGTCATTACGTCAAGAGGGTTGGATACGATGATAATTATTGCATCAGGAGAGTATTTGATAGCTTTTTGAGTAGCTTCGATAACTATCTTAGCATTAGTTTTAATTAAATCATCGCGAGACATACCTGGTTTACGAGGGATGCCTGCTGTAATTACAATCACGCCTGATCCTTTTGTTCTTAGGTAATCATCAGTAACACCTACTACATGAGAGTTGAAATTGTTTATTGAAGATGTTTGCCAAATGTCTAAAGCTTTTCCTTCGGCAACACCTTTTCTTACATCAAGGAGAACAACTTCGTGAGCCAAATCTTTATGTGCTATTACATTGGCACATGTTGCTCCAACATTACCAGCACCAATTACTGTTATTTTTTTCATATTCTTTATTGTTTGTTTTTAATCATCATACGAGTTTATCATAATAATGTAAACATTATATACGAATTTTACATATAAAGATAATTAAATATTTATATGAATTTTTGTATTACTAAATTCAATATTTAAATTTAGTGTTAATTTGTAATTGTTGTTGTTGTGTTGTGTAATATCTTTGCAAAAGTAGTTTTGTTTTTTTAAAAAGAAAATTTTTAATGAAAAAAAGAGGCTATTTTAAGGCCTCTTTTTTTTAATCAAATTTAAATTGATTATTTATTGTTTTGTGCATTGTTTACTGCAATGGCTGTCATATTTACAATATCGGCTACTTGACTTCCAATAGGGAGTATGTGAACAGGTTTTTCTAAACCCATTAATATAGGGCCAATTACTTCGTGAGTAGTAAGTTCCTGCATAAGTTTATATGCAATATTAGCTGAGTTCAAGTCTGGGAATATTAACACATTACTAGGATGATTTATTAGTTTAGAGAAAGGGAAATTTTCTTCAAGGAGATCTTGGTTTAATGCTACATTAGCTTGTATTTCTCCATCAATAATCAATTCGGGATGTTCTTTATGTAAACGAGCTACTGTTTCTTTTACTATTCTAGGTTTTTCCCCTTTGTTAGACCCGAAGTTAGAATAGGATATCATTGCAATATGTGGTTCTATATGCAAATCTTTAACGGTTTCGGCTGTTTGTATTGCTATGTCATATAAAGTATCTGCATCTGGATTTGCATTTATAGTACAATCAGCAAAGAAATAAGGGCCTTGTTTTGTATTTATTATATACATAGCAGAAACCCTTTTGTTGTTTTTCTTTTTTCCGATAGTATGAAGTGCGGGACGAATAGCATCAGGATAGTTATTTGTCAAACCTGAAATCATGGCGTCGGCAAAGCCTGTTTTTACCAGCATATTACTGAAATATGATCGTGTTTGCATTAACTCAAGAGCTGATTCCATTGTTAATCCTTTACGTCTACGTTCTTTATGTAGTATTTCTGCAAATTCTTGGATTTTGTTTTGTTGTTCTTTTGAAGTAGGATCAATAATTTGAATGTGGTCAGGAATTATTAATTCATATTCTTTAATAAATTTATTAATAACATTTTTCTTACCTACTAATATGGGTTCGGCTAAATTTTCGTTGATAACTATTTCAGCTGCTTTTAGCATTTTGTATGAGCAGGCTTCCTGAAAGATAATGCGTTTTGGATTGTTTTTAGCACGTGCTTTTATTTGACGCATCAATGGATTTCCTATACCTAAACGTTTGCTTAATTCAGCTTCATATTTAGCCCAATCTGTGATAGGTTTTTGTGCTACTCCTGAATCCATTGCAGCTTTAGCCACTGCAGGTGCAACATATAAAATTAATCTGGGATCGGTTGGTTTAGGGATGATATAATGCTCTCCAAAATGCAAGTTACCTGATTGGTATGTTTGATTTACAACTTCTGGTACAGGCTCTTTTGTTAGTTTTGATAAGGCCATAGATGCTGCTATTTTCATTTCTTCATTTATTTCCGTAGCTCTAACATCTAAGGCACCGCGAAATATAAATGGGAATCCTAATACATTATTTACTTGATTAGGATAGTCGGAACGACCAGTTGCCATAATAATATCGTCTCTAGTAGACATGGCATCATCATAAGTGATTTCTGGATTAGGATTAGCTAAGGCAAATACTATTGGATTCTTTGCCATAGTCTTTAGCATATGAGGTTTTAATACTCCACCTTTTGACAGTCCTAAGAACATATCGGCTCCAACAACAGCTTCTTCTAATGTCCTTAATTCTGTTTCTATTGCAAATTGAGCTTTGTATTTATTGAGATCTGTACGTCCTTTATGTATAACCCCTTTGCTGTCGAGCATAATTATATTTTCGGGTTTTACACCAGAGGCAATATATAGTTTTGAACAAGAAATGGATGCAGCGCCAGCTCCGTTAACAACAATTTTTAAGTCTTCAGGTTTTTTTCCTATTATTTCTGCGGCGTTTAACATTCCCGCTGTTGTGATAATTGCAGTACCGTGTTGGTCATCGTGCATCACTGGGATATTTAAACGTTCTTTTACTTGTTCTTCTATTTCAAAACATTCGGGAGCTTTAATGTCTTCTAAATTAATACCGCCAAAAGTAGGTGCAATATTAATTATTGTATCTATTACTTCTTTAGTGTTTTTATTATTTATCTCGATGTCAAAAACATCTATATCAGAAAATACTTTAAAAAGCAATCCTTTCCCTTCCATTACAGGTTTACCTGCTTCGGCGCCTATATCACCTAATCCTAGTACTGCTGTACCATTTGAGATTACAGCTACTAAATTACCTTTTGCTGTGTAGTCGTATACTTTTTTTGGATCTTTTTCAATTGCTAAACAAGGGTCAGCAACGCCAGGTGTATATGCTAATGACAAATCGCGTTGTGTGCTATAGGGTTTTGTAGGTATTACTTCTATTTTTCCTGGGCGACCTTTAGAGTGGTATTCAAATGCGTCTTTTTTAAATAAATTATCCATTGTATGTATTTTTTTTGATAAATATCGGAATTAATATAAAACAAAGATATATATAATCATATAAATAAATGTTTATATAATTAATTTTATTATATAAAGGTAATGATGATTAAAGTATTATGGTTATTTTTTTTATTAAATAGCACTTTATGGAGAGTCTTTTTTTAACATGAAAAGGATTTTTGACATGAAAAAGAAGGATATGTTTGTTAACACATAATAATTTTACTCTTTATCAACTATTATATTATTAATTATTACTGTGTTTGTTCAAAAGTTGTATTTTTGTTTGCTGTTATAAAAAGTAATAAATAAATGTTTGAATATTTAAAAGGAACATTAGTTGAGAAGAGTCCTACTTATGCTGTGGTGGATATTAATGGTATAGGCTATGGTATGAAAATATCTTTAAATACGTTTTCAACCATTAAAGAGAAGGCAGAGGTAAAATTATTTACTCATGTATCTTTTAAAATAGAGAACACTAATCCTATAGGTGTTGAAATATTTGGATTTGCAACAGAGAAGGAGCGTGTTTTTTTTAGACATCTAATATCTGTAAATAGGATAGGTAACAATATTGCTTTGGTTATGTTATCATCGATGAAACCTGATGAGATACGTCATGCAATAGCAACAGAAGATATAAAAAAACTTCAGACGATAAAGGGTATTGGTTCGAAAGCTGCGCAACGTATTATTGTTGATTTGAAAGATAAATTAGATAAGGATGGAATTGAAGTTGAAAATTCATCTTTAGTAGGCAATTTAAATAAACAAGAAGCGTTATCAGGATTAGTAATGTTAGGTTTTAATAAAATTCAAGCGGAGAAATCAATAGATAAAATTATTCTTCAATGTGGTGAGGATGCCAGTGTAGAAGAGTTAATAAAAGAGACTTTAAAAATATTATAACGGTAAGATACCGTTAATTCAAAATTGAGATTACTTTGATACAAAAAAATAAATATTTCATTAGTATTTTTATTATCATCACAATAGTTAGTGCAGCATGGAATTCTTTTTCATCTGAAGGGGTACACCCTGACTATACAGATATTTATCCTGTTGATACGATAATAAATAAGGATTCATCGAAGATGGATATTCCTTTTTCTTTCAATGATCAGGGAGAGAATAGATTTTCTTCACATCAAGAGAGTCCGCTTTTTTTAAAACGTCCTTCAAATATTTTTTCTGATGTAGTATATGATCCCGAAACAAATCAATATGTTTTTAGAGAAAAGATTGGTAAGATAGAATATCGTCGACCAACATATATGGGATTTAAAGATTACCAAAACTATCAATTAAAGAGTACAATAAAATCATATTGGAATGATCGCGCTAAAACATCAGGTATTGTCGGTCGTGATGGTGGTTTAGGACAGATAGAAGTAGGAGGAGAGGTTTTTAATAAGATTTTTGGTGGTAATACTATAGATATTCGTCCTCAAGGTACTGCTAAAATAGATTTTGGAGTTGTTTCTAATCGTCGTGATGATCCTAGTTTGGATGTTAGGCGACAAACAACAACAAATTTTGATTTTAACGAAGAGATAGCCATGAATGTTATGGCTAAGATTGGTGATAAGATAGAATTCAATACTAATTATAATACTGAAGCAACATTTAATTTTGAGAATAAATTAAAGTTAAAATATGAGGGTAAAGAGGATGAGATAGTACAATTGATTGAGGCAGGTGATGTTACTCTTCCTTTAAACAGCACACTTATCAGTGGTAGTCAAAGTCTCTTCGGCATAAAAACGCAATTAAAATTTGGTAATGCTACTGTTACTACAGTGTTTTCTGAACAAAAGAGTGAAAGGAGAAATGTTACAGTACAAGGTGGGGCTCAAACAAATAGGTTTCAATTAAAGGCTGATCAGTACGAAGATAATAAGCACTTCTTTTTAGGGCATTATTTCCGCGAATTGTATAACCAGTCTCTTTCGGAGTTGCCTATTGTACAATCAAATGTGGAAATCACAAAAATTGAAGTATGGAGAACAACAATAGGGCCAGCCAGAGAAAATAACAGAAATATTATTGCTTTTTCTGATATAGGGGAGTATTCGCGTTTTAATAATAATAATGTGCATACTGTTGCAGGAGCTGTTTATCCAAATAATGAAGCAAATACATTATTAATGGAATTAGACACTAATCGTGTACGAAATATTAATGAGGTATCAGGTTATTTGAATGGAAATGCCCTTGGGTTTATTGCAGGTAGAGATTATGAGAAGGTAGAGAATGCTACAAAATTAGATCCCTCGGAATATACTGTTAACCGAAAATTGGGTTTTATTTCATTAAATACTACATTAAGCTCTGATCAAGTTCTTGCTGTTGCATATCAATATAAGATTATTGGTGATGAACATGTTTATCAGGTAGGTGAATTTTCTGATGAAGGAATTCATAGTCCTAATAACCTTATGGTAAAATTGCTTAAAAGTACTAGTGTTGATACTCATATTCCTATGTGGGATTTGATGATGAAAAATGTATATTCTATTGGTGCTTATCAAGTGAATAGAGAAGATTTTATGTTAAATATACTCTATTCTGGCAACGAAAGTGGAGTACCAACAGGTTATCTTAACGAAGGACCTGAGGATGTAAATGGTGTGCCTCTAATAAAAGTATTAAATTTAGATAATCTTGACCCTCAGAATAATCCTCCTAATGATGGTGTATTTGACTTTATTGATAATGCAGCATTAAATGGTGGTACAATTAACTCGTCGAACGGACGTATTTATTTTACTGTTCTAGAGCCTTTCGGTGATTACTTGAGAGGTAAATTACAGAACGATGCTTTAGCAGATAAGTATTGTTATGATTCATTATATAGCTTAACAAAAGTTGGGGCACAACAATATCCAAGTAAAAATAAGTTTGTTTTAGAAGGAATGTATAAGTCGGCTTCAGGATCAGAGATTAGTTTAAATGCTCTTAATGTTCCAAAAGGCTCGGTAAAGGTGACTGCTGGTGGTGTTGAATTAACAGAAAATGTTGATTACACTGTTGACTATACTTTAGGTCGTGTACGCATTATGAATGAAGGTATATTAAGTTCTGGAACTCCTATTAATATTGCATTAGAGAGTAATTCTATGTTTAATGTACAGAAGCAAAGAATGATGGGTACTCATATTGATTATCGTTTTTCAGATAACTTTAATGTAGGTGCTACTCTTATTAATCTTCATGAACGCCCTTTAACACAGAAAACAAATTATGGTGATGAGCCAATATCAAATACTATGTGGGGAATGGATTTTAATTATGAAACGAAATCCCGCTTCCTAACAAAAATGGTTGATAAGCTTCCTTTTATAGAAACTAAGGAAGAGTCGAAAATACTTGTTAATGGTGAATTTGCTCATTTTATTCCAGGGCATTCAAAAGCTGTGGGAAAAGAAGGAACTTCTTATATTGATGATTTTGAGGGTAGCAAGTCCACTATAGATTTAAAGAATATCCAGTCGTGGACATTAGCTTCTACACCACAAGGTCAACCAGAAGCTTTTATGTTTCCAGAAGCATCTCCTTCAACAGGTATAGCATATGGATATAATCGAGCATTATTATCATGGTATATTATCGATCCATTATTCTACGAGGAGACTGGTACTTTGAGACCATCCAATGTAGATAAGAATGAATTGTCTTCGCATTACGTACGTTATGTTCGCGAAAAAGAAGTTTTTCCTAATGCTGAGTCACCAAATAATACACCGGTAAATTTACCTGTGTTTAATATGGCTTTCTTCCCTGAAGAAAAGGGGCCTTATAATTATGATGTAGAGGGTCAGCCAGGATTCTCAAAAGGTATTAATGAAGATGGTACACTAAAAAATCCTGAGACTCGTTGGGGTGGTATGATGCGAAATGTAGAGACTAGTGATTTTGAAGCTGCTAATGTTGAATATATTGAGTTTTGGATGATGGACCCATTTGCTGATCCTGATGGTGTTGATGGACCAAAGCAACCAATTAACACTACTGGTGGCCAGTTATATTTTAACTTGGGTGATGTGTCGGAAGATATTCTTCGTGATGGAAGAAAGAGTTTTGAACATGGATTGCCTACTACTGCTTTAGTCGAAAATGTGGATACTACTATTTGGGGAAGAATTCCTTCTATGCAGGCTTTAGTTAATTCTTTTGCTTCTGGTAATGAAGCACGACTTTATCAGGATGTTGGATTCGATGGATTAAAGAATGATGAAGAACAACAATATTTTGCTTTTGAGTATCTCGAAAAGATAGCTAGCTATTTTGGTAATAATTCTGAGGCATATCAACAAGCATATAATGACCCTTCTAATGATGATTATCATTATTTTAGAGGATCTGATTATGATAGTGACGATAAGTATCAAAGTGTTTTAGAAAGATATAAGCTGTATAATAATTCAGAAGGGAACTCTCCTAGCGATGATCAGAATACAGAAATTTATCCTACTGTTGCAACACGGAATCCTGATGTAGAAGACATTAATCGTGATAACACTCTTAGCGAAGCTGAAAGATATTTTCAGTATGTAATTAATCTCAATAAGGATGAGATGAAAGTGGGAAGTAATTACATTACAGATAAACGTGTAGCTCGTAATGTTCGTTTACAGAATGGTAGAACCGATTCGATAACATGGTACCAATTTAAAGTCCCAGTACATAGTCCTGATAAAGTAGTTGGTAATATCAATGATTTTAGATCTATTCGTTTTATGCGTATGTTCATGAAAGGATTTCATGAACCTGTTGTGCTGCGTTTTGCTACACTGGAGTTGGTTCGTGGCGAATGGAGGAAATTTAATAAAGCGCTTGTTGAAGATGGGGAATATATTATAGATGAGGATGAATCGACTTTTGATATTGCTGCTGTAAATATTGAAGAGAATGGGGAACGTGACCCCATACCGTATGTATTACCTCCTGGAATTAATCGTGAGATTAATGTGGGAACTACTACAATGCAACAGCTTAACGAGCAAGCCATGGTATTAGAGGTGTCTGATTTAAAAGATGGTTTTGCTAAAGCAGCATATAAGACAACAGATTTTGATTTCCGTCAGTATAAAAATCTTAAGATGTATATACATGCTGAAAAAAGCATTGAGACCGATCATTATGAAACTGGTGATGTAACTGTTTTTATTCGTTTGGGCTCAGACTTCAAAGATAATTATTATGAATATGAAGTCCCTGTTGAATTTACTGATTGGTATACTTCTCGTGCGGATGATGAATCTATCTGGCCCGAAGCAAATAGAATAGCATTAGAATTACAAAAATTAGTTAACGTTAAGTTAGAACGACGTGATGCTCTTGCTGAAAAGAATTCTAAGCTTACTACTAATATGCCTTTTGTAAGTTATGATGGTAAGAATAAAATAACATTAAAAGGTGTACCTAGTTTAAGTGATGTGAAGGTGATAATGATAGGTGTTCGTAATCCAAAGAAGACTACACTTGATCAAACGGATGATGGTTTAGCAAAATCAGCTGAAATATGGGTTAATGAGATGCGTCTTACTGATTTTGATGAAAAATCAGGCTATGCTGCAACTGCTAGGATTAAGGCAAATCTTGCTGATTTAGGTAGTGTAATTCTTGCAGGAAGTCATAGTACTCCTGGGTTTGGTAGTATAGAACAGAAAGTAGAAGAGCGACAAAAAGAGGCGTCTACACAATTGGATTTTGCAACAAATTTAGAATTAGGTAAGTTCTTTCCAAAAGAGTCTGGTATAAAAATACCAATGCATTTTGACTATTCATCTTCAAAGTTAACACCTGAGTATAATCCTATGGATCCTGACATTAAACTTAAGGATGATTTGGATCGTCTTGATAGTCATGGAAAAGATTCTTTACGTCATAGTTCTATTGACCTTACCACACGAAAGAATATCAATTTCATGAATGTGAGGAAGGAGAAGGTAGGTCCAAATACAGGAACTCCTATGCCATATGATATAGAGAATTTTAATGTCTCATATTCATATTCAGAGATATATCACAGGAATATCGATATTGATTATGATGTTAGGAAAACGTATCAGGGAGGGTTAGGATATAATTTTTCTACTAATCCTAAAATGGTTTCACCATTAAAGAAAAGTAAATTATTTAAAGGTAGTTTTTTCGCTCCTTTACGCGAGTTTAATTTTTATTATTTGCCACGCATGTTTTCTTTCCGTACTGATATGAATCGTCAGTATAGTGAACGATTGTTAAGAAGTAAGAGTGTAGGTGATGTGAAATTAGTTCCCACTTATATTAAAAATTGGGACTGGAGGAGAGTATATAACTTGCAGTATAATTTAACACGTTCTATTAAGCTTGATTATTCAGCCACAGTAAATGCATATGTGGATGAACCACCAGGGGTGATAGATAGGGATGATGAGGATTATAAAGCCAAAAGAGATACTATTATGGATGAGATCTTTAGTTTCGGTACTATAGATAGATATAATCATTCGTTAAATGCATCGTATAATGTGCCAATAAATAAAATTCCACTTTTTGATTGGACAAGTTTACAAACACGATATACAGCGAATTATACCTGGCAAGCATCTCCTAGTTCTATTCAGGAGCGTATGGGTAATTCTATTGAGAATTCGAATAACATACAGTTAAATGGTAGCTTCCGATTATCGAAATTGTATAATAAGATAGGTTACATTAAGGAGTTGGATAGGAAAAGTAGACAGCGATCACGTAATAGCAGAAATAGTAGTAGAAGTAGATCAAAAGCTAAACCTAATAAAAAGGGTGCTGAAGCAGTGGCGGATACTACAAAGAATAAAATTAATTATGCTAAAGAGATACTTGATAATACTATTCGTATTTTAACAAGTGTGAAAGATGCGTCATTAAATTATACTGAGAGTAATGGTACTCGATTACCAGGGTTTACTCCTGAGCCAACAGCTTTTGGTAGTAGAGTTAGTGATATGGCACCAGGATGGGGGTTTGTATTTGGTAGTCAGAAAGATATTAGATGGAAAGCTGCGTCACAAGGTTGGATTACTAGTGATACAATGATGAATAACCCATATATTACTAAATTTAATAAGAATTTTACATATAGAATTAAGATAGAACCTTTTAAAGATTTTAGGATAGAATTAACAGGAAATCAAACAGAATCTATGACTCACAGAGAGTTTTTCAAAGCTGCTGTTAATGGAGAATTTTTATCATATAATCCTGTTAATTCGGGTAGTTTTAGTTCGTCTATTGGTACATGGAGAACAGCTTTCGAACCATTTTCTGAGGATAATGTGTCTGCGGCATTTATGAAGATGAAAGAAAATAGATTAGAAATTGCTCAACGTTTGCAACATAATAATCCATGGTCGCAGGGTGTTGTTGATACTACAGGTTATCCTGATGGATATGGACCTACTTCACAAGATGTGTTGATACCTGCTTTCTTAGCTGCATATACAGGTCAAAGTGCTGCTGGCATTGATTTAAACCCATTTCCTAAATTCCCTTATCCAAACTGGAGGTTGAATTTTAATGGTTTAACAAATATTGATTTTGTTAAAGAATATTTTAAGTCGATAAATATTTCTCATGCCTACCGTTCTTCCTATAATGTTGGAGGTTATAATACTAATGTACAATATGCCGAAAGAGAAGGATTTGCTTTTGAGCGTGATCAGGCAAACAACTTTTACCCTTCAAGAGAGATATCTGTAATAACAATATCTGAACAATTTAGTCCTTTGATAGGTATTGATGCTACGTTAAATAATAGCTTTATGTTTAGGTTCGAGATGAAAAAATCAAGAAACTTGTCATTGAGTTTTGTTAATAATCAAATAACAGAAGTAAAGTCTAACGAATATGTATTTGGTACAGGATACCGTTTTAAAGACATAGAATTTTTTATTAAGTCTGCTGGTGGTGGACGAAAGAATAGAAACAGAATGCGTAGTGATTTGAATATTAAAGTAGATATGTCGTTAAAAGATAATATCACTATTCTCCGTCGTATTGATGAAGATATTGCGCAAATATCTGCAGGTAGAAAAATGTTTTCGTTAAATGCATCTGCAGATTATAATGTTAGTCAGAAATTTAATGTAAGACTTTATTTTAATAGAAGAATTAATACACCATATATAGCTAATCAATATCCAACAGCTAATACAGAAGGTGGTATTAGCATGACATTTACTCTACAGTAAATTATTGATAGCTAACTTTTAGGGTTTTATGAACTAAATATTATTTTAGAAACGCATTATTATTATAAACTGAAATTTCGCAGCCAATAAATATTAGTGTTTCTTATGATAGCAACAACGAAGATATATTTGTTAAACGCTATTTAGCTCTTGAAACAAAATTTAACACGCCTAACAAAGGTGTTAAATGCATAATATTTGATGGTATCGATGTTTCTTTTAAATGGTTAAAATAAAGGGATAGGTAATATAGTCATACTTCCAATCGGAACTCTTGCACTCACACTAGCATTTATCTTGCATATGTTTTTAAATACAGATGATGCAATTGATAAAAGCATACTTAATATCAAATGCTGTTTTGTGCTCAATAAAGATATTGACATAGCAACAATAAAAGAGATATCAGAAACAAATTAATATATCACCAATCTGTTTAACACCGATATAACATCTTATTTCCTACTTAATAAAAGTACATAATTAAGTGTTTTTATTTTACACAGGTACGGTACAGGTACGGTACAAGTACGGTACAGGTACGGTACAGGTACGATGATAAACCGTACTTGTATAGTATATATA
>Ga0256842_1002879_pt1 | contig 11895 bp, 9 predicted proteins | sample 4559240metaG_FD_185973 | JGI IMG/M metagenome (GOLD analysis project Ga0256842, IMG submission 185973) | Hydrothermal vent microbial communities from Guaymas Basin, Mexico - 4559-240 | ecosystem: Environmental > Aquatic > Marine > Hydrothermal vents | place: Mexico: Guaymas Basin | collected...
AAGGAAGAGGAAATAGCCTGGAAAGTCAGGGAAACACTCGCCAAACACTTCGGAATCAAAGCCGAGCCCCACCGCTACGGCAACCAGATTAAGCTTGGCGTCAGAGGAAAAGCCTACGAGTGGATTGAGAGCATCGTTAAAACCAACGACAAGCGCGTTCCCGAAATCGTCTTCAGGCTAAAGCCGAGGGAGATAGCGGCTTTCCTCCGTGGCCTCTTCAGTGCCGATGGCTACGTTGATAACGACAAGGCAATAAGGCTAACTTCTAAGGACCGCGAGCTACTCAGGGAAGTTCAAGATCTCCTGTTGCTCTTCGGAATACTGTCCAAGCTCTACGAAAGGCCGTACCCGAGTGAGTTCAAGTACACCACCAAGGACGGCGAGGAGAAGATATACAAAGGCGATGACTACCACGAGCTAGTCATAGCAAACTACAGCAGGAAGCTCTTCGCGGAGAAAATTGGCTTTGAGGGCTACAAGATGGAGAGGCTCAGCCTCAAGAAAACCAAGAGGGACGAACCTATCGTTACCGTTGAGAGCGTTGAAGTGCTTGGAGAAGAGCTCGTTTACGACTTCACAGTCCCAGAAAAGCATAGCTACATAAGCAACGGCTTCATGAGCCACAACTGCGGCGAGGAGCCCCTCTACGACTACGAATCGTGCAATTTAGCGAGCATAAACCTAGCAAAGTTTGTGAAATACGACGATAGCAGAGCATACTTCGACTGGGACAAGTATGCTGAGGTTATACAGAAGGTCACCAAGTACCTTGACAATGCCATCGACGTCAACCGCTTCCCGTTGCCGGAGATAGACCGCAATACAAAGCTCACCAGAAGAATAGGCGTTGGTATGATGGGACTGGCAGATGCGCTCTTCAAGCTCGGCATTCCCTACAACAGCAGAGAGGGCTATGACTTCATGAGAAAGGCCACCGAGTATCTCACGTTTTACGCCTACAAATACAGCGTTAAAGCAGCTAAGAAGCGCGGAACCTTCCCACTCTACGAGAAGAGTAAATACAAGGATGGCGAACTGCCGGTTGAGGGCTTCTACCACCGTGAGATATGGAACCTGCCCTGGGACGAGCTGGTGGAGGAAATCAAGAAATACGGAGTTAGAAACGGAATGGTGACCACCTGCCCACCCACGGGAAGCGTTTCAATGATAGCAGACACTTCAAGCGGAATCGAGCCAATATTCGCCCTCGTCTACAAGAAGAGCGTCACCGTTGGAGAGTTCTTCTATGTCGACCCGGTCTTCGAGGCGGAGCTGAAGAAGCGCGGGCTCTGGAGCGATGAGATACTCAGGAAGATAAGTGATAACTACGGCTCGGTTCAAGGCCTTGAGGAGATTCCGGAGGACATGCAGCGTGTTTTCGTCACCTCGATGGATATTCACTGGCTCGATCATCTGCTTGCTCAGGCAAATATCCAGCTCTGGCTTACTGATTCAGCGAGCAAGACGATAAACATGCCGAACGATGCGACAGTTGAGGATGTTAAGGCCGCCTATCTGCTCGCCTACAAGCTTGGCTGTAAAGGGGTTACGGTTTACAGAGATGGGTCATTGAGCGTTCAGGTCTACAGCGTCGAGGGAGAGAAGAGGAAGCGCGTCAAGGCAAAACCAAGTGAATATGCAATTGAGAAGCTGAAGGCAGTAGTTGAAGCCGAGCCCTGGCTTTCTAAGTTTATTAATGTTAAAGCCATTCTAAACGGTACAAACGGTAAAGAACATGTAGGCAGTAGTCCAACTTTTTCCATAACTCAACCGGTGGTTGCAAAACCGAGACACGAACATCCTCATCAAGTTGAGAAACCCAATATCCCCGAGGAAAAACTCAAGGAGATCCTCGGAGTTGCCTACTGTCCGGTCTGCTATGAGAAAGACGGCATTCTCGTCGAGCTCAGGATGGAGAGTGGCTGTGCTACTTGTCCGAGGTGTGGATGGAGCAAGTGTGTCATAAGTTGATTCTTTCTAAATTTTGACAAAAATTTGAAAACGTTGAGTTTTTAAGCTCTTCTTTTTAACCTAAAAGCATACAAAGGGGGTGGGAAGATGGATAAAGTTTATCTTACATGGTGGCAGACTGATCGGGCCATGTTTGCACTCGCTGATGCGTTGAGGAGCTATAATCCGGATATTATAGTGGGTATAGCTCGGGGGGGCTTGATTCCGGCTGTGAGGCTCAGTCATATTCTCGGGGATATCGAGCTTAAGGTCATAGACGTCAAGTTTTACAAAGACGTTGATGAAAGAATGGAAAAGCCGAAGATTATGATCCCGCTCCACGGCTCTCTTAAGGGAAAGAGGGTTGTAATCGTTGACGATGTTAGTGATACCGGAAAAACCCTTGAAGTTGTTATTGAGGAGGTGAAAAAGCTGGGGGCATCTGAGATAAAAATAGCCTGTCTTGCAGTAAAGCCTTGGACAAAAGTCATGCCAGACTTCTATGTCTTCAGGACAGATAAGTGGATAGTTTTCCCTTGGGAGGAGTTCCCGGTTGTGGTGAGGGAATAGGGTGGTATTATGAGGGCGTTTATAGCCATTGAGATAAACGATGCCGTGAGAGAAAAAATTGTGGATGTTCAGGATAGGATAGCAAAAACAAAAGCGGCAAAGATAAAGTTTGTTGAACCTGAGAACCTTCACATAACCATTAAATTCCTTGGAGAGATTACGGAGGACCAAGCAAGGGAAATAGGTGGAATTTTGAGTAATATTGCAAGGAAACATAAAAAGCATAAGGTTAGAGCAAAAGGAATAGGGGTCTTTCCGAACCCCAACTACATAAGGGTGATATGGGTCGGAATAGAAAACGACGAAGGAATAAAGGCAATAGCAAAAGATGTTGAACGGGAGATGCGCCGCCTGGGCTTCAAGAAGGAACATAACTTTGTCGCTCACATAACAATAGGCCGGGTAAAATTTGTTAGAGATAAACTGGAGCTGGCGATGATGCTGAAGAACCTCGCCAATGAGGACTTCGGTGAGTTTGAGGTTGATGCGATGGAGCTTAAAAAGAGCACGCTAACCCCAAAGGGACCGATTTACGAGACATTGGCTAGGTTTGAGTTGGGAAGTTGATAATAGAAGTATCATTTACATTTATATATCCCCTACTAGCACACTATCAATAAGGTGAAGTTATGCAAACCCGAGAGGTTATTGAGAGAGTTTTACAGAAAATAACTCCAACTGATGAAGAGAGAACATTTATCGAAGACCTGATGAGAGAACTTAGAGATATTGCTAAAGAAACTATTAAAACCCTTGGCCTTGACGTAAAGCCCTACTTTGTCGGTTCGCTCGCCAAGGATACCTACTTAGCTGGAGATCACGATGTTGACCTGTTCCTCGCTTTTCCCCTTAAAACTCCATTGAAGGAGCTTCAGGAGAGAGGTTTGGAACTCGGAAAGGTTATAGCGGGCAAACTCGACTCGTACGAGATAGCCTATGCGGAGCATCCCTACGTGCGGGCAAGATACAAGAGCGTAAAGGTCGACATAGTTCCATGCTACAACGTGGAGAGCTGGGAGCAAGTAAGGACAGCTGTAGACAGGTCGATACTCCACAATCGCTGGGTTTTAGAAAACTTGAAAGGAAGAAATGATGAGGTCAGGCTTCTTAAGAGGTTTCTCAAAGGCATAAATGCCTACGGGAGTGAAATCTACGTGAGAGGCTTCTCTGGTTATTTGGCCGAGATTCTCATCATCAAATACGGTTCCTTCTTAGATGTTCTGGAAAATGCGCACTTCATGCTAAGGCAGAAGATAATAGACCCTGCAAATTGGCTCAGGCGCGCACATGAGATTACGATGAGAACCATCAAACGTGAGGCTGACAGGCCGTTGATAGTCATTGATCCTGTTGACCCGAGGAGGAATGTGGCAGCAAACCTGAGCTGGGAGCGCTATGGAGTTTTTTACTTTAAAGCACGTCAGTTTCTGGAGAAGCCATCAGAGGAATTCTTTTTTCCAGTGGAGAAAAAAACCGGGAGCTATTTTGTGGAGCTGAAGAGAAAAGGAACTCATCTCATTACGCTAATATTTCAAAAGCCTGAAGTTGTCGATGATGTTCTCATTCCTCAGCTGGAGAGAAGTGCAAGAGGTTTTGAAAAAGCTCTCTCAAGAGAAGGATTTAAGGTTCTTGGCTGGAATGTTGGATATACTGGAGGGAAGGCATTTATAATGCTGGAGGTTGATCGTAGGGAGCGGGAAAAGGTTACCATAAAGCCGGGGCCTGAATTATACACCCAGAGAGCTCAAGACTTTTATGAAAAGAATGAGCGGGTGTGGCTTATCGGAAAGAGGCTCTACGCGGAAAAGAGAGTGAAGGAAAACATAGTGCATGTTATCATCGAGCTACTGGAAAAGAATCAGGTTTCTATTGGTAAGAATATTAGAGATGAGGTAAAAGAGGCGGAAATTCTCGTGAATTTCGTTCCCTCATGGCTTGGGAATGAAGCTTATCTTTTCTTGAGCAGGGAAAAGTGGAATCTGAAAAACTAGTGGCTTTCTACCTATGTTCGCACCATTCAGTGTTCTCCCAGTGGCCATGCATTTCACCTGGTATATGCCCAGTATCTGCAACGGCCCAGTCAAGATTATACTGCTCTATGATGTATCTCAGATCATCTTTTAGATCCCTTTTTCCGACGTACAGGGAACCCCTTGTAACAACGTTATATTCACTGGTTGGCACCTCAGGTTTTAGGGCTTCATTCCAAGCCTTCTCAGTTGTCTCCCAGCCCTCCATGCCTTTTAACTCTCCAAGATTCCAGAGATGATAGAGCTTTTCAAAGTTGAGGAGTCTGAGATAAGCTTCGATAAAAATACTCCTGAGCTCACTTTCGTTGAAGTATTTTATCAGCTCGATTAAAGCTTTGGCCATTACAGAAACATTTCCGAACGTTACACGGGTATCGAGGTTTTCCCAGAACCTTGGACAGGAGTGGTTTGCTAAAAGCATTAGATAGTAAGCCCTTCCAAGTCTTAAAGCGGATTTATCACCGTTTGCTGGTTCGAGAACATAGATATTTGAGGTTTCCATACCGAAGTAATCGTAGTAATCTTTGAAGAAAATCCTTGCATACCTCAGGAGAAATTCTTCTGGATCGCTGTTAAGTTTTCTCAGCCCTTCGATAACTCCAAATCTCACTGCTCTGTTGAGTTCTTGAAAGAGCTTTGTAAATGCCAGCTTCCAGAGCTGTGAAATTTTCCTGTCCTTATACCAGCGATGAATTATTCTACCATCCTCACGCCTGAGGCCGAGCCATCTCATGTCACTCGTTTTTCCGTCAATGCTTAGATCAAAGTAGTCGCTCCAACTGGAGTAATCTTTAACACCTATTTCGAATACACACTCCCCCTCCAGTCTCCTATATTCACCGGAAAGCTTCTTCCTGATAAATTCTGGAGCGGATACCCTTTCAACTCCATTCTGCTCAAGTCCTTCCATCCAGCGGATAAAACGGTCGAGCTGTGCCGGATTTCCAAGGAGGCTCTCAAGGTCACTGGCCATGAAAATGAGATATGGAATTCCTGACCTCTCTTTTTCTAGGTCTGCCATTCTAAGGGTCGCCTGAATTAACCCTTGAACATCGAGAGTGTTGAAGGCAAAGGCGTCGCTGAGCAACCACTCACGGCCGAAGACAAAAGATTTGGAATAGCGGTTGCAGGAATATTTTGCTTGAGGAAAGTCGTAGAGGAGCTGCCTTTCGTCGAGAAGAAATACAAGCTCTTTATTTGTGGAGCTTTCAACAATTTCAGCGCTTTTCTTTGTTATTACAGCCTCTGGAAGCCAATAGCCGATCATGGCTCGATTCTTAATTAGTGGGGCATAAAAATCGAAGGAAACCCTCGCAAGGATTCTCTGCTCGAACTCGTCGAGGTGGGGAACTATGGGATGAAAAGGAGCTGTTGGAACTGCATCAAATCTTTTCAAAAGCTCAACGGCATCTTCAAAGGCTTTCCTGTGATATCGAAGGAGCATTAAGAATGTGAATGGTTCTATATCAACACTTACACCTTTCATCTGTGAGAGTGTATCGGCTATATGCTCGTAGCTGTAGAGCATTGCTCTCGTCCAGTTTTCTCCTTTAACTTCTTCCTCACGGATTTTGATTGAAACAGGACTTTCTCTCTCCTCATATTCTATGGGTTTGTTGCCTTTGGAATCCTTGATATAAACAATATCGCCTGGCTGATATGCATGGAAATGATACGCGAACTTCTGAAACATGTCATCACCTACCCCCGGATTAAAGAATTTTGGCTTTTGGTTCTTAGTTCTTAGGCTTTATTCTGGATTTCATCCTCAACCTCTGAGGAACTTCGGAAGATTGAAGAATTTCGGTTTTTTTAACATTTCATTTTCTCTCAGGAGTCTATGAGGATTTGTAATTTTAATAGGCTGAAGAAAATTTAAATATCTCTCTTCTTGAACCTCACTTATCCCCTCTTCCTCTAAGAATAATGGAAGTTGCCTTAGCTCCAGTTCTTCTACTTTAATGGTATTAACTGATAAGCCCTTCATTATTAGTTCTTCTCGTTTTCTTATACCTCTCTCTTTGCCTATAGCATAAGCTCTTTTGACTACTTTATATATGCCCATGAATTTTGCCTGTGAGTATATTTCCTCTTTTTCTTTTACTATCCATGAGAGCCACTCACTATGTCCATAGAATCCAACAAAGTATCCCAAATTATACGCTTTTTTTAAAATTTCTTTTTTTTCTTCTGCATTTCTCATACTCATCCCTCTTCTTCAAAAGGGTATTTATTGAAAACCACAAGCCCATTATCCGAAAATTCTAGTTTCTTAAGATTAGGGTCGTGTTTTGTTCCCCTCATCTTTAGAATCTGAATTGCTCTAATCATCCTGTTGTTATACATAAAGTAATGCAACATTATAACACCACTTACCAAATAATGTTCTTCTGTATATCTATCCATCTCTGTCATCTCATCCACAAGGAGCGCCGTTATTCCCAGATTTTCTATTCCTCTAATGAACCTGGCTAGTTCAGTTCTTTTTTCGGCAGTATTTTCTGTTGGAAAGTCAATTGCAGTTAATGGGTCAATTGCCAATCTATGTATCTTCTCATCCTCTGCAAGTTCTTTTATCCTTGAGAGAACACTTCTCCATGTTGGAACTTTGGTGCTCTCTCTCCAGAGAATCGGCCCTAAATCGTATAGCATAATTCTCCATTTTTTTACATAGGCTAATATTGAGGGATCATATCTAGCCATGTCATGGATTATATCTTCCGGTTTTTGGACTAAGGAAACATACAAACATTTTTCTCCTCTTCTTGCGCCATCAAGTAAGAATTGGAGGGCAAAGGTAGTTTTACCACTTCCAGGAGGTCCAGTTACGAGATATACTCTACCAGGAATAAGTCCTCCCTCTATGAGCTCATCAAGGCCTTTTATGCCAGTAGAAATCCGGGAGGTAGAGGATAGTGCACTATACATACATTTTCCCTCCGCAGATAACACATAGGTTACCTCTCCCTAAAATTTAAGAACGAAAGTATTTAAGCTTTTATGGTGATTGAGTGCAAAAATGGCATATGTCTTTACGGATTTAGGATAAATTCGCTTCCTCTTATTATTAGAGGAGACATGATAATAATCTTTGACAGGAAAGATCATAAAATAACCGGGATAAAACAGAGCCCAGCGAGGATGAAATTCGTGAGATTTAGAATGAAACTGAAAAATATTGAAAGCGGGGAAGTTGAGAGATATCTTACTATGAATATGGGATGTGTGCATACCCCTGGAGAGTAATTATCCCCATGGATTATAAGCAGGATTTTCACGCTATCGCCGTTTTTAGAGATGATTCCCAGTAACTTTTCTCTCATTTATGAGTATGCGGGACTCCTCTGCACTTATGCCAAGTTTTCAGCAACTCTCCAACTGTAATGCTCTCTTCGTTGTGAACATGCAGAAGGCATTGACGAGTTCGCCCTCGTAGCTTCTAGCGCTGAACCGAGACAGCGTAGCTTATCCTCTCGTGTAGTTGAGGTCGCTCCTTATCCCGTGAACAACGTAGCACATTGCATCAACGCCCTTCATCTTGGAGATTCTCTTTGCCGCGTGGTATGTTCCCTTCGCTAGAATCAAGCTTGAAGCCGAGTCCGTCAGGATTTAGTATCAGTACATCTGTATAATCCTCATGAAAACGTACAGATGTGGGTTTATACGAAGGGAAGGCCTTATAAATGCCGATCTCTGATAAGGTTGCATGAAACGGGCTGAACTCATCCTTTTAGGCATCACCGCTATATGGGGCTTCACACTCCCAGCTATGAAAGTCAGTCTGAACTATCTTCCCCCGATTCTCTTCTTAGCTTATCGCTTTGGGATAGCTTCCCTCCTCATGCTAATTCTTTTCCGCTTGAAAGTTCTCAGAAAGGAGACCTTTAAGGGGGGCTTTCTTTTAGGCATAACTCTCTTCTTTGGCCATGGCTTCCAGATAGTAGGGCTCAAATATACCACTGCCTCGAACTCGGCCTTTATCACCTCGCTCTACGTCGTCTTCACGCCGTTCATAGCCCACTTCCTGCTGAGAAACCGGCTCAAGCTTAAGGATGTTGTTTCGCTTGCAATAGCTTTAACCGGCCTTTATCTAATCTCTGGTGCCAGTTTAAACTTCAACTATGGTGATTTGCTCACAGTCCTCTGCGCCCTCGGCTTCGCCTTCCAGATAGTCCTCGTTCAGCGCTTTGGCGAGAAGGACTATCTAAGCTTAGCCTTCTGGCAGATAACATGGAACTTCGTCTTTTCGCTGGTTTTCGCCCTCGTAGCCGAGCCGTTCACTTTCCCCACGGACATGCTGCCGTGGGCCGGGATACTCTACACCTCGGTTTTCGCCACGGTGATAGCATTTACCCTTCAAGTAAAGCACCAGAGGAACACGAAGGCCCACAAAGCGGCACTAATTTACTCTGCCGAGCCGATATTCGGCCATGTCGCGGCGTTCATAACAATAGGGGAAGTCCTTAGCATGAAAGGCTATGTGGGTGCAGCTTTGATATTAACCGCGATATGGAACGAGATAAGATCAGGAAACTGAAGGATTTTTTCGGGTTTCCATGGATTTGCAGGTAATTGGTTTATTGTATCTTTCAGTACCAATCTCAAGAGTTGCCTTTACTCTCTCAATATCAACTAGCGTATTTATACATCCTGCTCTTAATAGAGGAGCAGCTTGGAGAGGTATTTTTAGCATTGAAAGCTTCTCTGCGGCTTCTGCAAGCTCCGACCAGCACGCTATGCCGATTGCAGCTTTAATTTCACCCTTAGGAACCATCTCCTTAAGAATCTTTTTGACCAAACTCCCTCCGGGGACTATATAAAACTGTTTATATCCAATTTTTTCACAATACTCTATTATGTCGCCTATCACGCAAAGACCGCATTTTACACATTCAAAACCATACTTGCCAAATTCTGCAGGACAGGATCTTATATTCCTGAGGCACTGGGGTATAAACACCGCCCTCTTCTCTGGTGGGATCTTGACAAAATCGTCCTTGTATGCCTTGTTTTTTAGCTCAACATAAATCTGATCTGTTAATTCCTCTTCATCTTCACTGATAAGTGACAGTGCAGCCCTAACTGCACTTCTGGTGCTTAAATCTGCTCCTAAAGCAAGCAGCTTGGCAATTATTCTCTCTGGACTCATGAAAATCCCATTGTATATCTCTAGATTTTCATACTCTATGTCGCCTAATAAACTTTTGGCTGATCTGTTACTGTTTAGGATAACTGTGGAAGGTTACAGTTCATTCTAATCTGAACATATGGGAAAGCTTTATAAGTAAAATTCTCCAACTTTGCCCGATGCCTATGAGGGGGGAGTGTTTTATCCTTCGCTTCGCCCGTTTCGTGGCTTGAGTCCCCCTGTTCTAGGGTACTCTATCCTAAAGATCATTTCTGGAGGGTTTTGACATGATAAAGGAACCGGAGTTTAGGGAGTATAACCCAGGGAAGCTTGAGGAAAAGGTCGAGCGCTTTTGGAAGGAGAACAGCACCTACGAGAAGGTGAAGGAAAACAGGGCAAAGGGCCCGAAGTACTACTTCCTCGACGGGCCGCCCTATGTGAGCGGTGCAATACACCTCGGAACGGCCTGGAACAAGATAATCAAGGACATGGTGATAAGGTTCAGGACGATGCAGGGCTACAACGTCCGCAGACAGCCGGGCTTCGACATGCACGGCCTCCCGATAGAGGTCAAGGTCGAGCAGGCACTCGGGCTCAAGATAAAGAAGGACATAGAGACCAAGATAGGCGTTGATGAGTTCATAAGGAAGTGCAAGGAGTTCGCTCTCAACAACCTCAAGGTCATGACGGAGCAGTTCAAGATGCTCGGCGTCTGGATGGACTGGGACAACCCCTACATGACCATAAAGAACGAGTACATCGAATCAGGCTGGTTCACGCTCAAGAGGGCCCACGAGAAGGGTCTGCTTGAGAAAGACAAGCGCGTCCTCCACTGGTGCCCGCGCTGTGAGACTGCTCTGGCCGAGCACGAGGTTCGCGGTGAGTACAAGATAAGGGAGGACCCGAGCATATACGTCAAGTTCCCGGTCGAGGGGAAGGAGAACGAGTACCTTCTCATCTGGACGACTACCCCTTGGACTCTCCCGGCCAACCTTGCCGTCACCGTTCACGCGGACTACGACTACGCCAAGGTTAAGGTCGAAACAGAGGAAGGTGAGGAGTACTGGATAATAGCGAAGGCCCTCGTTGAGAGGGTCCTAAGCGAAGTCGGCGTTAAAGGCGAGATAGTTGAGGAGTTCAAGGGCGAGGAGCTTGAAGGCGTAAGATACATCCACGTCCTCATGGACGAGTATCCAACCCAGAAGGAGTTCCGTGAGAAGTACGAGTGGGCACACCGCGTAATCCTCGGCGAGCACGTGACGTTGGGAGAAGGTACCGGCCTTGTCCACACCGCCCCAGGTCACGGTGAGGAGGACTTCGAGATAGGAAGACAGTACGGCCTGCCAATCTACAGCCCGGTCGACGACGAGGGACGCTACACCGAGGGCTACTGGAAGGGAACCTACGTCAAGGACGCCGATCCGGGGATAATAGAACACCTTCGCGAGAAAGGCTACCTTGTGAAGGCGGGCACGATAGAGCACAAGTACCCGCACTGCTGGCGCTGTAAGACCCCCCTCATATTCCGCGCCACCGACCAGTGGTTCCTCAAGGTAAGCAAGGTTAAGGACCTCATAATCAAGGAGAACGACGAGAAGGTGACCTGGTACCCGGACTGGGTGCAGATAAGGTTCGATAATGGTGTCAGGGATAGTGGTGACTGGGTCATAAGCAGGCAGAGATACTGGGGAATACCGCTCCCGATATGGCAGAGCGAGGACGGCGAGATACACGTCGTCGGAAGCTTCAAAGAACTCGTCGAGCTCAGCGTTGCGATAGAGGTGAACGGCGAGAGAATAGAGCTTCCAGAGGACTACAACGAGAAGCTCAAGGTCATAGAGGAGAAGCTCGGTCCTGAGGATTTACACAGACCCTACGTTGATGCCTTCATCATAAAGGTCAACGGCAAGGAGATGCGCCGTGTCAAGGACGTCGTTGACGTCTGGTTCGACAGCGGAATAGCGAGCTGGGCCTCCCTCGACTACCCGAGAACGGAGGAGAACTTCAAGAAGCTCTGGCCGGCAGACTTCATAGTCGAGGGTGAGGACCAGGTTACAAAGTGGTTCTACTCCCAGCAGGCTGCCTCGGTTATAGCCTTCGACACCGTCCCCTACAGGCACGTGGCGATGCACGGCTACGTTCTCGACGAGAAGGGCGACAAGATGAGCAAGAGCCTCGGCAACATCATAAGGCCCGAGGAGGTCGTCCAGAAGGAGG
>Ga0256842_1002880_pt1 | contig 11894 bp, 10 predicted proteins | sample 4559240metaG_FD_185973 | JGI IMG/M metagenome (GOLD analysis project Ga0256842, IMG submission 185973) | Hydrothermal vent microbial communities from Guaymas Basin, Mexico - 4559-240 | ecosystem: Environmental > Aquatic > Marine > Hydrothermal vents | place: Mexico: Guaymas Basin | collected...
CAGTTGTTTCTCTATTATGAAAAGCAGGTAAACAGTGCATAAATTTAACATCAGGATTCCCCGTAGCCTCCATTGCTGCTTTATTAATCTGATAGGGTTTTAATAAGTTTATTCTTTCTTCCCAAACCTCTGGGGCCTCTCCCATAGATACCCATACGTCTGTATATAAAAAATCGCACCCTTTAACTCCCTCTTCTACATTATCGGTAACCATAATTTTAGCACCAGTTGTTTTAGCAATTTCGTTGCATTGAGCCACTAATTCGGCACTTGGTTGAACAGCTTTTGGAGCTACTGAACGGAAATCCATTCCCATTTTCGCAGCACCAATCATTAATGAATTCCCCATATTATTCTGAGCATCTCCCATATAAGCAAATTTCACTTGACTTAAAGGCTTATCAGAATGCTCCATCATAGTTAAAAAATCGGCCAAAATTTGTGTGGGATGATATTCTGTAGTCAAACCATTCCAAACAGGAACTCCTGCATTTGCACCTAATTCAGCTACAATTTCTTGCCCAAATCCACGATACTCAATTCCATCGTACATTCTTCCTAAAACTCTTGCAGTATCTTTCATAGATTCCTTTTGCCCAATCTGAGATCCTGAAGGTCCTAAATAAGTTACTCTAGCACCTTGATCATGAGCAGCAGTCTCAAAAGCACATCTCGTTCTAGTCGATGATTTTTCAAATATTAAAGCAATATTCTTCCCTTTTAAAGTCTCTTGCTCTGTTCCAGTATATTTTGCCTTTTTCAAATCTACTGACAAGTCTAACATAAATTTAATTTCCTTTGGAGTGAAATCTAATAATGTTAAAAAATTTCTATTTCTAAGATTAAATGCCATAACGTATTATTTATTATATTAATAATTTAATGTAATTCTTGTTCCAATACTTTTATCTTCGAGTTGAGTGGCTTCGGTAATAACCGATTTTACACCACCATTTTCAACAAAGTTAAGTGCAGCTTGTATTTTTGGAGACATATTTCCTTCTCCAAAAGTTCCATCAGCCATATATTTTTTAGTATCCTTTGCATCTAAATATTCTAATACCTTTTGGTCTGGTGTACCATAATTAGCATATACAAAAGGAACATCTGTCAAAATATACAACTCGTCTGCTCCTATTCGTTGAGCCAACAATGACGATGCGTTATCTTTATCAATCACAGCTTCTAGAGGTTGAATCATTCCTTTTTCATCGTAATACACTGGGATTCCACCTCCTCCAGAGGCAATTACAATATTGCCTGAATTTACCAATTGTTTGATAATTTGTTCGTTCTTTATCTCAATTGGTTTTGGAGATGGCACAACTCTTCGCCAAGCATCCTCTGCTTTAGGACTTTTTTTAAACTCCCAACCTTTATTAGAAGCTAATTCATCAGCCTGAACTTTAGTGTATATTTTACCAACTCGTTTGGTATAATTTTGAAATGCTTTATCGTTTCTATCTACAACAACTTGTGTTACCAAAGAAACTACATTTTTATCTATCCCTTCTTCTTTAAGAATATTACGTAGTATTCTTTCTATCATATATGCGATACCTCCTTGCGAATCTGCTACACAAATATCTAAAGGCATAGCAGGAATATCGTACATATCTTGACCAGCATCATTTCTCATCAATATATTTCCAACCTGTGGACCATTCCCGTGACTGATAACTAAATCATAGCCATCTTTGATTAAATAAATTAAGTTTTTTAAGGTGTCGTACGAATTCTGATTTTGCTGCTCTATAGTTCCTCTTTCATCTCCTCGTAGAAGAGCATTTCCGCCTAATGCAACAACTGCAAATTTACCCATAAGCTTGTTTGTCAATTAATCTTCTTTTTATATCAAGAAGATGGTTAATACTTGTATTTTTTGTTTCTGCTAAGTAGATGCAAATGTAAAAAAATATCTGTATTTTTTAGATATTTTTATAAAAACATAAAACACTAACCACCAATCATTTACCAAAAAATAACAAAAGGGTTATTGTGCTAAACATTATTTATTTATATTTGTGTGGCTTAAAATAAAATTATTAATGATGAAGAATTTAAAATTTGCTAGTTTAAAAATTGAAGAACGAGTTGCTTATATAACTATTAATAGACCAGAAAAAAGAAATGCTTTAAATGCTCAAGTGGTTCAAGATTTAAAAGATCTTTTTACAGAGGCAGAAAACTCGTCCGAAGCTAAAGTTATTGTTTTAAAAGCTACGGGAGATGCTTTTTGTGCAGGTGCCGATTTGGCGTATTTAAAGGAATTGCAAAATAATACTTTTGAAGAAAACATTAATGATTCGAATCATCTTAAAGAATTATTTGAACAAATTTATCAAAATAAAAAAGTGGTTGTCGCCCAAGTAGAAGGACACGCCATAGCTGGTGGTGGTGGTTTAGCTACTGTTTGCGATTTTGTTTTTTCTGTTCCAGAAGCAAAATTTGGTTTTACAGAGGTAAAAATAGGTTTCGTTCCTGCAATTATTTCTGTATTTATTCTTCGTAAAATTGGCGAAAAGAAAACTAAAGAATTATTATTAACAGGCGAGCTAATAACCGCAAACAAGGCAAAAGCTATGGAACTCATCAATTTTGTAGTCGATCAGGAAAACATTGAAGACGAAGTTCAAAGTTTTGTGGAAAAATTAATTAATAATTGTTCTGGAGACTCACTGTCATTAACCAAAGAATTATTAGCTAATGTATCGACAATGGATTATAAGGATGGTTTAAATTATGCTTCCAAAATAAATGCTAATGCTCGCAGTACAAAAGACTGTGTTGCTGGAATATCAGCGTTTTTAAATAAGAAAAAAATAAATTGGTAAGAAAAATTAAATTTAAAAACAACTTTTATTTTTATCAAAAAATTAAGCCTATATAAAGAATTATATTATTTTTGTAAACAGATGAAATTCAAATATCAAAAAAATTTATTAATTATTTTTTCTTTCTCACTACTCTCTTTTTGGAGTTGTGGTAATGATATCAGTAAAGGTAAAGAAGGCGTAATTCATTATCAACTTACTTATTTGGATGATGAAAATGCAAACCCTATTATTACATTTCTACCCAATACAATGCGTTATTCATTTAAAAAAGGGAAAACCATTCAAAAAGTAGAAGGTTGGGGAGGTGTTTTTACAATGATAGGTTTATCCGATACAAAAAAAGATTCTGTAGTTGCTCTAATGAAGATTTTAGGCGATAAGTTTGAATACAAATGTAAATTGGGCGAAGACAGCTTTGGCTACACTCCTCTCGATGACTTATCTATTGAATACGTAGAAGGAGAAAAATTGATTGCTGGTTACAAATGTAAAAAAGCTATTGCAAAGAGTAAAACAGACACTTTTGAATTGTATTATACCGAAGCCCTAAAAATAAAAGATGCAAACTGGAACACACCATTTAAAGAAGTTAAAGGCATATTAATGGAGTACCAAATTAGTATGTTTAATATCAATACAAAAATAGTAGCTACTGAAATTCAGAAAATTAAAGTGGAAGATAGTGAATTTGAAATCCCCGAAGGTTATACCTGTGTTGATAAAAAGAAAATTGAAGACACTGTATTCAAGTTTATGTAATTCTTATGTAACTTTTGTGAATACTTTCTCGTCACATAATCCTAAAAAACAAACATTAAATAAATATTAAATTAGAATCATGAAAAAGTTTACAATTATTTTAGTCGCAGCCTTAATGACGGTCTCTTCATTTTCTTTTGCTGGAGGTAAAAAAGATGGAGATAAATTTGCTGGAACTATCAAATTTAAGATAACTACAGAAGGCAGAGAGGTTACTCCTACTGAACAAGCACAGCTACCATCAGAATCTGTATGGTACTATCGTGACAATATGATGCGTAACGACAATGTAATGCCTATGGTTTCAGTATTTACGATTGTTAATTTAGATTCTAAAGAAACAATTCTATTACTCGACCAAATGGGTCAGAAATATAAAATGAATATTTCGGGTGATGATATCAAAAAATTAGAAGAAAAAAACAAGGACACTACAGAAGCAAAACCAGAGTACAAGCTTTTAGATGGAACAAAAACTATCGCAGGTTATACTTGTAAGAAAGCTGAGATTATTTCTGGAGACCAGAAAGTAGAAATTTATTATACTAATGACATAAAAGCTGAGCAAAAAGACTTTAAAGATGCTCCTGGTTATGTAATGAGTTATTCTGTAGATATTCCTAATGATGAATTATCACTAATTTATCAAGTTTCTGAAGTTCTAACTAAAAAGCCTAAGAAAAGTTTATTTGTTGCAAGTAGCGATTTTGAAGAAATGCCTGATGCATATAAAACTCAAGTAAAAGCTAGCATGGGATTATAAAAAAACATACTTAATTTATTAAAAGGGAAGTTGATTTATTTCAACTTCCCTTTTTTGTTCCTTCCACAAATACAGGTACACAAAGAGAAGTGTAATTATAAAATAATAATACCTAAGATTTAGAATTTCTATCTTTCTTAGGCTTTCTCATCTTAAAAAATAACCATATCAAAGCAAAAATAAAATGAGCAATAATGATAATTAAGACTATTGTAATAGTGATTTTATAGTTCATTTTAAATACATTTTCTTTATTTCCATTCGGAATATTTAACTCCTAAAAACTTAAAGCAAGTTAATACAATAATTGCTTAATATATTTTAGGTTTAGCTAGTTGATATTGGTTTATAATTTCAGAAAATATTCTTCTAATTTCCCAGCATCTTTTAAATTTAGTTTTTTAGCTAAACGTTGCCTTGCTCTTTTTATCCCCTCGGTAGAAATGCCTAAAACATCAGCCGACATTTTATTAGTATATCCTAATTTCAATAATAAAATCTGACGCTTATCTCCTTCTGTAAGATTTGGAATTTGAAATACCTTATTATAAAAATCAAAGTAAACCTCTTTAAATAATACTTTATAATAAACCCAATCCTCATCTTTAAGAATTTTCATTCCTCTCAATTTTTCTTTTTTTTCTTGAAAAACCTCATTCTCTTCCTTATTAGAACTAATCAATTCCTTTTCGAAACACTCTATTCGTTCATTATTTTCTTGTACCAATTTAGTAAAATGAATAATATCAATTTTAGCCTTTTCTAATTTCTTTTGAGTTTCCTCTCTTTGCTTTTCTGCTAAAGCCATTTTTGCTCGATTCTTCAATCGTCTTTTATTCAAATAATATATAATTACAGACGCAATCATCAGAATAATCAACGCAGTAATAAAAATCCGATAAGCATTTAATTTTTGTTCATTTTCTAATTCTTTAATCTGTAATTGCTGCTGTTCAACCTCATATTTCATTTGTAAATTAGCAATTTTATTTTCTATATCTAAACCCGATAAACTATCTTTCATAAATGAATATTGACTTAAATAATCATAAGCCAATTTAAAATCATTTTTTGCATAAAAAATATTACTCAAAGCCAATAAGGAGTACTTGATTAAAGAGCCCGATTTAATAGAATCTGATATCTGATAAGCTCTAGAAGCCATTTCTTTTGCTAATACAAAATTATTTTCTTCTAGAAATAATTGACTGAAATTTAGATAAGTTAATACAATCTGATGATTATCATTAATGCTATAACTGGTTCTTAAGCTTTTATTAAAATATTTTTTGGCACTCCTATAGTCTTTACGGTCCATCGCAATGGTTCCCATGTTCATATTAGTTATCGCAATATTAGACATTAGCTTTTTACTGCTATCGTCCAAAGAAATAAATATTTTGTATGCTTTTTCGAAATGGTTAAAAGCACTATCCTTTTCTCCTTTATTAGAATAGATTAGACCTATATTGGCCATTGAACTCGCTTTTATATACCAATCGCCAAAATCAATTGCTTTATTAAAATATTTAGTGGCATATTTATCATTATTCAAATCAATATAAATATTACCAATATTTAAGAATGCTTCGGCCTTTAATAAGCTATCATTAATATCCTCAGCATATTTTAAAGCAATAAGTGCCAAACTAAGCGATGTATCAATTTGATTTTCTTCGAGATACCATATAGATAATTTATTTATGGTTGACGACAGACCTCTAGTATTTTTTGTTTTTTGAAAAATCTCATAAGCATTATTTAATAAAGAAATAAGCTGTTCTTTGTTAATATTTGGAGACTCTGTTAAAGAAACTAAAGAATCCGCCTTATTGTTCAAATTAACTTGACGATTATCAATCGCAAACAAAGAGGAATAGCCTAATATCAAAAATATTATTACACAATAATTCTTTTTTATCATTTATTCTATTTTAAATCTTCACACATCTAATCACTAACAAGATAGTAATCAATTAATTAAAATGTTACCATTTTGTTACCAAGATATATTTTTTTTATATAAAACTATTCCATTTCTTTGAAAAAGTAATAAAATAGGAAACTGCAGTATAGTTAGAACTTAGCGTTTAACCTAAGTTCTAACTTTTAAGTTGCTTTAAACAAATCAAATTTGAGATATTAAGAGAAGGTTTGAAAAGCCCTTCTCTTAATCAATTTTTATTATTAATATTCCGAAAGGAATAAATTACATTCGAAATCATAAGTAAATTTAGTTTAATTCCTTAAATGCTCCTTTTCTTAGGAGCATTTTTGTTTTTCCTGACTTAGTCATATTTATACGCTATACTTTTTTTATCTTTGGTAAAATCAATTGTATACTATTATTTACTTCTTTATAAAAACTATAAAATGGATATTAACATTAATTTACTTAAAAAGATATCAGAAACAGCAGGAATTTCGGGGTTTGAATCTAGAATTCGAAATTTAATTATTTCAGAAATAAAAGATCTTGTTGATGATATTTCTATTGATAACTTAGGGAATATTATTGCATTAAAAAAAGGATATGAACAAAAAAAACTTCTAGTAGCTGCACACATGGATGAAATTGGATTTATCATTAACTACATCGATGATAATGGATTCCTTCATTTCCTCCCTCTTGGCGGCTTCGATCCCAAAACATTAGTTTCTCAAAGAGTTATTGTTCATGGGAAAAAAGATTTAATTGGTGTAATGGCTTCTAAACCTATTCATATTATGAAACCCGATGAACGAAAGAAACCCTCTGAGATTCAAGATTTCTTTATCGATTTAGGATTAGAAAAAGAAGAAGTTGAAAAATATATCGAAATAGGAAACCCGGTCAGTAGAGAACGAGAATTAATAGAATTAGGAAATTGTATTAATGGGAAATCATTAGACAATAGAATTTCAGTATATATCTTAATTGAAACTTTAAGAAAGTTAAAAGGAAAGAAAATACCTTACGATTTTTATGCTAGTTTCACCGTTCAGGAAGAGGTGGGAATACGTGGTGCACAAACAGTTAGTTTAGATATTAATCCCGATTTTAGTATTGGTTTAGATACCACCATAGCATACGATGTTCCAGGCTCAGTTCCAAAAGAAGCCGTAACCTCTTTGGGGAAAGGAACTGCAATTAAAATTATGGATTCTTCTGCTATTGCAGATTACCGAATGATAAGATTTATGAAAAACCAAGCCTCTAAAACAAACATAAAATGGCAACCCGAACTTTTACCTGCAGGAGGAACAGATACTGCAATGATACAAAGAATGAACAAAAAAGGTGCAATAACTGGAGCTATATCTATTCCAACAAGACACATTCACCAAGTTATTGAAAGTGTTCATAAAGAAGATGTCATAAATAGTATTAAATTATTAACCGCTTGTATAGAGAACATTAACACTTTCGATTGGCAACACGATTAAAACTAAAAACAATACTAATATGCCTATATTAACTTCTATTATTTCATGGCTTAATGTTAAACGTATCTCCGAAATAGATTTAATGCGTAAATATCCTTTCAACGTTCAAGAAGAAACTTTTCACAAATTAATATCTAAGGCAAAGAATACAGAATGGGGTAAACAATATCATTACGATTCCATTGAATCGATAGAACAATTCCAAGCATCTGTTCCTCTTCAGGATTACGACGATATTAAACCATATATTAATAAACTTAGAAATGGAGCTTCAAATCTACTTTGGCCAGGTGAAATAAAATGGTTTGCCAAATCGTCGGGAACTACAAGCGATAAAAGTAAATTTATTCCAGTAAGCAACGAAGCTCTTGAAGATTGTCATTTCCAAGCAGGAAAAGATAATATTGCATTAATTGCAAATAGATACCCCAACACTGAAATTTTTCGAGGTAAAACACTTATTTTAGGAGGTTCTCATCAAATTAATAATTTTAGTAACCAATCCTATTACGGTGATTTATCAGCTGTATTAATTCAAAACTTACCCTTTTGGGCTGAATTTATTAGGACCCCAAGTCTAGAAACAGCATTGATGGATGAATGGGATAAAAAAATTGATAAATTAACTGAAGAGGCTATTAATATTAATGTTACAACTATTGCGGGAGTCCCCTCTTGGATGCTTGTTTTAGCAAAAAATATTTTGAAAGTTACTGGTAAAAAAACACTTAAAGAAGTCTGGCCAAACTTAGAATTATTTAGCCATGGAGGTGTTTCGTTTACACCTTACAAAAAAGAATTCGACCGATTGATTGGATATAAGGATATGAAATACATCGAAACCTATAACGCTTCGGAAGGTTTCTTTGCAATACAAGATCAAGAAGAAAATAATTCGATGCTTTTGATGCTAGATTATGGTATTTTTTATGAATTTATTGATCTCAACGAAATTGACAAAGACAATCCTAAAGTACTTACAATTAAAGATGTTAAAATTAATAAAAATTACGCATTAGTTATTTCTACAAATGCTGGCCTTTGGCGATATCTTATTGGCGATACGATAATATTTACCTCTACTTTTCCACATAAAATAAAAGTAACAGGTAGAATTAAGCATTTTATCAATGCTTTTGGCGAAGAACTAATAATCGACAATGCTGAAAAAGCAGTACAAAAAGCTTGTCAAGATACCGAAGCATCCATTGTCGAATATACTGCGGGACCAATATATATGAAAGAAAATAGCAAAGGAGCTCATCAATGGATTTTCGAGTTTTCTATTGTTCCAAAAGACATGGAGCACTTTATGGAAATTTTAGACAATAAACTAAAAGACTTAAATAGCGACTATGAAGCTAAACGTTTCAAAGATCTTTCGCTTGGATTTCCAAAATATAATATTTTGAAAGAAGGCAGTTTCTACACTTGGCTTAAACAAAAAGATAAGCTTGGAGGACAACATAAAATTCCTAGATTAGCAAACCATAGAAAATATCTCGAAGAATTGTTATCTTTGCAACAATAATTGCTTATTTTACTGTAAGTAATAAATTGAAATTTAAAATATATTATTTTGGAAACATATACAAAAAGACAAGAAAAAGTCTCTAAATTATTACAACGAGATTTTGCAGAAATATTTCAAAAAGAAGCTCAATTATTTAAAGGAGCCTTAATTACCGTTACTAAAGTTAGGGTTTCTCCCGATCTATCGTTTGCAAAAGTATATTTAAGTATTTTTATTCCTGGAGGAGATGCTCCTGAAATAATGAAATCTATTCAAAACCAAAGTTCTAACTTTCGTTATGCTCTAGGAAAAAAAATAAAAAATCAAGTTAAGAAAATTCCTGAAGTTGCGTTTTTCCTCGATGATTCATTAGATTATATCGATCATATAGACGAGCTTCTTCAGTAAATATACCTAACTAATTTAAGCATTGAGGATTTCCTTAAAAATAGCGTTACGATATCTTTTTTCTAAAAAATCTATTAATATTATTAATATTATTGCTGGTATTTCAACTCTTGGAGTTACAATAGCAACAGCTTCTTTAATAATTATTCTTTCAGTTTTTAATGGATTAGAACAAATTATTGTTTCACGTTTCAACGCCTTTAATCCAGAAATTAAAGTATCACTAAACGAAGGCAAATTTTTTAATGTCAATGATTCTTCTATTCAAAAAATTCAAGAAATCGATAATGTTAAAAATCTATCTTTTGTATTGGAAGATTTTGCTGCCATTAAATACAGTAAGGCTACTCAACCTTTCCCTATTAAAGGCGTTGATCAAAATTATTTAGCTGTATGTAGAGTCGATTCTATGCTTATAGATGGCGAATTTAAACTTCACAATGCTAAAGGAGAGAATATGGCTGTTGTCGGGTACGAAGTTGCTCAGCAATTATCTATTGGACTAGGATTCGTTTCTCCGTTAATTCTCTACGTTCCCAAAAGAAGCTATAAAGTAAGTAGCGATCCTTCACATGCTTTTAATAATGAATATCTATATCCGTCAGCTATATTTGGGATTGACGAAACAGCCGACAATCGAGTTCTTATTCCTTTAGAAATGGCACAAGAATTATTCGAAGCCAAAGGGCAAGCTAGTAATATTGAAATTAGTTTAAAAAACACCACTATATCTAAGCAAACACAAAATAAAATAAAAGCAATTCTTGGACCTAAATTTAGTGTTAAGAATAGAATTGAACAGAACTCTTTCTTCAAAATTCTTAATTCTGAAAGATTAATGATTTATCTGATACTAGGATTCGTATTATTAATTGCAGCATTTAACATTGTTGCAACTTTAACTATGTTAATTATGGATAAGAAAAAGGATTTTCTATCCTTCAAAAGTATAGGACTCTCAGACCTTCAGATTAAAATGATTTTTTTATTAAACGGATGGATCACGTCAATTCTAGGAGCTGTTTTAGGATTAATACTCGGTGGACTTATTACATATATTCAAATTAAATATTCAATTGTTGCTTTTGGCGAAGGCTTCGACTTACCTGCATATCCAGTCGATTTAGAGATTCTCGATTTTGTAAAAGTATTCTTCTTAGTCTTAATTATTGGTTTTTTAACATCACTCCTTCCTACTCGAAGATTTTCGAAGAATTACTTGGATAAAATAAATTCTTAACTAAATCTAGTTAGCTATCTAAACTTCTCCGAATCATCATCTTCAAGCATCATAATGTAATTATTATATCTAGATTCTGATATTTGATTTCTTTCAACTTCTTGTTTTACAAAGCAAGCTGGCTCGTGAGAATGTGTGCAATTCTGAAATTTACAATGATGTGATGCCTCAAAAATTTCGAGAAAATAATGAGATATCTCTTCTTTCTTAAAATCTAACAATCCAAAAGCTTTAATCCCTGGAGTATCAGCAATATATGAACCATTCTCCCATTCAAACATTTCTGCAAAAGTGGTAGTGTGCTTACCCGTCAAATGAATATTTGAGATTCCTGAAATTTTTAAATCAATATTAGGATTAATGGCTTTTACCAAAGAGGATTTACCTACACCAGAATGTCCGACAAAAACAGTAGTTTTAGAAGACATTAAACTTTTTAACTTATCCAAATTTAATCCAGAACTAGCAGAAATATTAAGGCACTTGTAACCAATAGACTCATATAACTCTTTATAATATGCAACTCTATCTAAATCGGAATCTTGATACGCATCCATTTTATTAAATAATATGACTACAGGAATATGATAAGCTTCTGCACTAACCAAAAACCGATCGATAAACATACTTGTAGTTTCTGGAATACTAAAAGTTACAACTAAAAAAGCAATATCAATATTGGCCGCAATAATATGACTCTGTTTGGATAAATTAATTGATTTACGAATAATATAATTTTTACGATCTTCTAATTTCTTAATAATACCAATATCATTTAGCTTATCGAAATCGTAATAAACAATATCTCCAACCGCAAAGGGATTAGTACTTTTAATCCCTTTTATTCTAAATTTACCACGAGCAATACAATTAAGAATTTCATTTTGTTCATTCTTAACTGTATAAAAACTTCCCGTTGATTTTATGATTAAACCCTTTTCCATTTAA
>Ga0256842_1002881_pt1 | contig 11893 bp, 11 predicted proteins | sample 4559240metaG_FD_185973 | JGI IMG/M metagenome (GOLD analysis project Ga0256842, IMG submission 185973) | Hydrothermal vent microbial communities from Guaymas Basin, Mexico - 4559-240 | ecosystem: Environmental > Aquatic > Marine > Hydrothermal vents | place: Mexico: Guaymas Basin | collected...
CATTGAAGCCATATCCAGAGGTGAGTTTGCCGATCCGGGATCGATAGAGCCTTTCTACGTCAGGCTCCCCGATGCCGTGGTCAACCGAATGAAAAAGGAGAAAAAGTCATGAACTGGAGGTTATGGAACATCCTGATGTTGCTGCCCACAGCGGCGTTTTTCGGGCTGGCATGGCGCCTCTATAAGTTCCCGGCCGCCCTGTTCGCCGCATCTCTGATTTCGCTGTTTTTCGCTGTGATCTGGTTGATTGCATTTTTTGACAGACACAGCAACGTGGTAAAATGCCCTTACTGCAACAGCACATTTCATATCCGGAAAACCCGATTCGGCAGTATCGTGTTCGAGGAGGCCTATGTCGCCACGACAACGTTCAGTAGACCGCCTCAAAGCTGGAAGATGGTCGCTCTGATTCGCGGTGGAATAAACGCCGTCATAACCGTCCTGCTCTGGATGAGGCTTAAAAACGGCTCGGATCTCGTGCTCGCCATCGCCCAGATACTGGCTCTCGTGAACTTGAGTCATCTGTTCGACCTGTTCGGCTCAACGCCTAAAAAATGCCCGGCCTGCAATAAGAAAATCAACCTGAAGATCGATTATGTGCCCCGATGGACGGCTAAACCGGGAGAAAGCACCCAAAAATCAAAACCATGAGAAAGAAACTAAAATCCATAGCCGGCCTGATCATCGTCCTCCTCATATTCGCCTACCTTCTCAGGAACATCGTGGTCAACTGGCAGCAAATCAAAAGTTTCACATGGGAAATAAATGCGATTCCTCTTATAGCCTCTTTCCTCCTCTTTGCTTCCACTCAGCTCTTTGCAGTGTGGGTATGGCGTCAGCTCCTGCTCACCTTTGGGCACAGGCTTGAGTTCAAAAAGCTTTTCGTGATCTGGTGGCTATCAGCTATGGGGCGTTACCTGCCGGGCAAAGTCTGGCAGCTTGTGGGACTTGCCGTTCTCGGTGAAAAGGAGGGGGTCCCGGCGGAAGTCACCACTGCCGCCAGCATAATGAGTCAGGCGCTGGCGGTGCTGGCCGGGGCTGTGATCTCCGTCCCGATACTTGCGACAAAGGGGCAAAATTTTCTCGTTTCTTCGGTTGTTTTTGTTCTGGTCTTAGCCGTAATGATCTATCCACCAATCTTCAGAAAATGGGTTAATTTCGCTGGAAAAAAATTCCGAGGAATTGAGATACCGGTTTACCTTGATATGCTTCAGATAGGGCAGTTCTTGCTTCTCTACGGCGTGATCTGGGTGGGCTACGGACTGGGATTTGCCCTTTTTGTCGCCGGACTGACAGGGAGTAAGATATTCGCTATTTACGTTTCGATCTACGCCTTCTCTTACATCGTGGGCCTGCTTGCGATCTTCGTGCCGGGCGGCTTCGGCGTCAGGGAAGGGCTGATGACAATGTTTCTGAGCGGTCAGTTTGGCGAGGGCGTGGCCTCTGCCATCTCGGTGGCTGCAAGGCTGTGGGTCACTCTGGTGGAGGTGCTCTTTTTCCTGATCGCACTTTACCTCAAGGCAAGGAAGCAAGATGAAAAGATACAGGGTGGTTCTCGGAATTGATTACGGGGAATCTCGAATAGGACTTGCCATCGGCGACACCGAGCTGAAGATCGCTACACCGCTGACGACCCTCGACGCCCGCAGGGTCGACCCTATCTCCGAAATCAAAAAAATCGTCGAAGAGCGGGGGGTTGATCTCATCGTAATGGGATTGCCGCTGTTGCTGTCAGGCAAAGAGGGGCGGCTGGCGACACTGGTCAGGGAGTTCGCCGAAAAGCTAAGGGCCGAGCTTGGCATCGAGATCGTCCTGCGGGATGAGCGTTTCACGAGCATGATGGCCGAAGACCACCTTAGGCAGACCGGCCGCAAGCCTTCCCGTTCAAAAAGCAAGGTGGACATGCTCGCCGCAAGGATCATCCTTCAGGAATACCTTGACTCGCTCTAACCTGTCCGTGCGAATCAGGTAATCAATCTGTTCCCTTCGACCAAATCTTCCATTTGGTTGTCGGCCATTTACTTTCTGATAGTGAACACAACAGCGGATTAGCATTCAGTGCCTACAAATTAGACAAATGGAGGCGGGATGGCTATCAGCAGAGCTGTTCGGAATCGTTGAATACAAGACATGTCAAATTACAGAAAAAGTTGTCAACTTGGAAGAGGCTTCCGGTTTTCATAAATTTCTTACCCTTCCCATCAATCAGATGAGGCGTGGATCCCTTCCTCACAGAGATATTCCTTTTCAGCATTTATTGCATGTGTCCGGCGCGGCAAGACGATCACCAGGACTTTGAACACGGCTTTCGGCGGATTAAAATAAAGGCAAATGAAAGGGATAAAAGGGTTATTCACGATTTTCATAGTTGCGGGTATCCCCTCGATGCTTGCGGCTTCTGGCTCAATCAAGGGTAGAGTTTACGATGCCAGAAGCGGAAAAGGCTTGCCTTATGCAAACGTGTATCTGGAGGGGACAAAGATTGGAACGAGCACCGATGAAAGCGGTTTTTTCTTCCTGCCCAAGGTTCCACCCGGAGAATACAAAATCACAGCGACAATGCTCAGCTACAAGCCGCAGACTCAGAAAATACGTGTCCGTGATGGCGAGGTGACGACCGTCGATTTCTACCTGCAGGAGGAGGCGATTCAGCTTTCGGAGCTGACTGTCGTGGGTAAGCGCCCCCTCATTGAGAAGGAGCTCTCGGCATCAGTGAGATCGCTCGGCAAGCAGGAACTCGAAGCGCTGGGCACCATTGACGTCCGTGATGTGCTCTCCAAGCAGGCAGCCGTCTCCGGCGAAGACACCGATCTGCACGTGCGCGGTGGCCGCTCCAACGAGATCCTCATGATGGTTGACGGGATTCCCATCCGCGACCCTCTGTCCGGAAGCGCTTTTGCCATGCACATCCCCACCAGCGCGGTCAAGGAACTTGAGGCCCTGACCGGCGGATTCAATGCGGAATACGGTCAGGCGATGTCGGGCGTGATCAACATCGAAATCAGGGAGGGCGGCGATAAGTTCAAGGCTGAGGGTTCTTATCAAAAGGGGATTTACACCCTGAAAGCCACTCCGTTCATCTGCGATACGTTTGAGCCTTCTGCTTGCAAGGACAGGCTTTACGATGCGGAGGAGGCCGAAGTCAGCCTCAGCGGCCCTATCCCCGGGATCGCGCGCCTCACAGGTGGCAAATGGACGTTCTTCTCCAACATCTACTGGAAATCGAGCGATACATATTTGCCGCATGCTGGCAACCTATTCTCAAGTGTATTTGACGTGACGATGCCACGCGAGGAAAACACGCTATCCGCGCTCTCGAAAATAACATGGAAGATCAGCAACAACAAAAAGCTCTATTTCGTCTTTTCCAGATCGATCGGGGTAAATCAGGGCTATTTCATCTCAAGGAACGAATACCCCTTCGCCCATGGTTTTCCTTACCGTTACATCAAAATCCTTCCAAATTATCCGACTTTCACCCGTGATGGTAACCAGCAGATACTCGCATGGCATCACGTCATCAATCCCCAGAACTACTACGACATAAAGTTCAGTCGTTTCTTCACCAACCTCCACCTCGATGTGAGAGGCAAACACTGGAGCGAATATCGGGAACTGCTTGATATTGAGCCTTTCGATCCGATCTCCGGCCGCATAGGCGATGGATTCTGGGACACCGGCGATTCGCCTTACTGGCACGACCATTATGCCGAGCAGTATGCGCTTAAGTTCGATTTTACCAGCCAGGTAACTGCCGTCCAGACCATCAAATTCGGCCTTCTGAACCAATACAGCGAGGTACAATGGATAGACATCCAGTATCCGTGGTTCTACTCGCCGGACGGGCTGGGATACAACCACGACCTTTACAAAGCTTACACCGACAGGGGCGGAATGTATTTCCAGACCCGACTCCATTTCGCCGGGATGGTCGCCAATCTCGGATTGAGGCTGGACTACTGGATTCCGGGCAGATATGTCGATAGAGGCGTGGAAAACGCCCTGCAGAGATACGACCTGCCTGACATCGTCAGGAACGAATACGAGCAATACCTGAACAACACCTTCAAGATTGGCGGATACAGGGCAAAGGCACACCTATCGCCGAGGATCGGCGTGGCCTACCCGGTCACGGAGAGGGACAAATTCTTCTTCTCCTACGGTCACTTTTCGCAGATGCCGGATTTCAAATACGTCTATTCGAAGCTCGGCGTCCGTGCCACTTCCGGCTACGAACTGGTGGGCAACCCGAATCTCAATCCCACGATAACCGTCGCCTATGAGCTTGGGGTCGAACATCTTATCGAGGAAAACACAAGGCTGAAGGTCACCGCCTACTACAAGGACATCTACAACTATCCGACCGCCATGAGGGTGCCGGGCGTCCCGCCCAATCCAGACTACTGGATGTATTTCAACTCTGATTATGCCCGTTCGACCGGTGTGGAATTTGAACTCAAAAAACGGCTCACAAAGAGGTTCTACGCCACGGTGGATTTCACACTTTCTCAGGCCAAAGGCAGGGCTTCCACCGCCGAAGACCTTTATCTCCAGCCCACTCAGCGAGGACTGAGGGAGTGGTATCTGAGATGGGACAGGCCTTACAAACTCTATGTAAATCTGGGCTGGCGAATAAAGAAAGGCGATCATCCTGAGCTGTGGAATTTCAGGCTCCCGGATGACTGGCACCTGAACCTGACGCTCTCATACCAGTCCGGCAGGCGCTACACCCCGATGGATTCCACCGGCGTTTTTGGCGAACCCAACTCAAAGATCGGCCCGGCATGGCACAACGTCGATCTCAGGTTCACCAAAGGCATTACCCTCAGAGGCAGGACGAGGCTGGAACTCAACGTGCTGGTTCATAACCTGTTCAACCACCGCAACGAATACTGGCTAAACCCGCTCACAGGTCGGGCTTACAGGCCGGGCGACCCGCTCCCGCCGATGTCAAATCCCCTCATGTGGCTCAACCCATCGAGATTCAGAGCACCGAGACAAGTCAACGTCGGCCTCTCGGTCAAATTCTGAACACCACGGGGCGGCTTTCGCCGCCCCGATTTAGCGGAAGCCGATCCCGTTGATCAATGTGAACCTCTATCAGATACATCAACTGACGAGGATAAAATTTGAGTTTGGCAAACTGAAGCACGTAGTTTTAAGGCAAGGTTCTATAAATCAGCCGAGATCGTGACTCCAGATTATGATGGACCTGAGGCATCGGCTGAGTCTTCCCCTCCTCTGGACAGGTTTGGGTTACTTGTCGTTGCTTGCAAAATACAAACATCAATAACGGAAAATGACTCATTCGACACGAAATAAAAAGAGGGGGGCCGGTGCCCCCTCGAATTTCCTGAAGGATAAAAATGCACCTTATGCCTGATTGGCCCTGACACCTCTGATCGAGTCGATGACGTAGCCAAGGAAAAGGAAGAAAATGGCGGAAGCGACGCTCCCGTAAGTTTTGTCGATGTGGAACCAGCCCATCCTGTTCGCTATCACGCAGATGAAGATGACGATCGTGCCGCCGATGAAGGCCATTTTGACACCCAACTTGCTCGTCCAGGGCTTGAGGTAAATGCCGGCTATGATCACGATGGCACCTATTGCCCTTATGGCATAGGAGACGTAAGCGGAATCGAGAATCGCTCCCTTGATCATCACGGCCAGCGGAATCGTTATGAGGTTTATCAGGATGACAAGCCGTCTCGAAGATTTGAGCAACATGGTATCGTCGGCGTCACGTTTGAGCAGGTTGTGGTAGATGTCCCTGATGGTTATCGTGACGATGGCGAAGTTGACAGGGCCGACCGTCGATAAAATGGCGGCCATGATCCCGGCTATGGCTATGCCGCCGATGAACGGTGAGACGAACGAAGGACTCATGAGCAGTTTGGGCAGAACCTGTTTGGTGTTCTCAATGGTCGATGGGTCGAAAAACAGGCCAGTTCTGGCCATGAGTCCGAGGAAAGCGGTCATCAAGCCGAACGGCGCTATTATCAGGCTTGAAAGGATGGCAGCTTTTTTGGCAACCGAAGGCGTCTTTGCGGCGAAAACGGGCTGGATGCTTGCCTGACCCGCCATGCCGCCCAACACACCGCCCAAGAGCAGCGAGAACGCGTAGCTCAGATTCGTGCTGAATGGGTTGTAGAAGTCATGCGGTGAGCCGGTGGACACAAGAAGCTGCTGTAGGTTGGAGAATCCGCCAACCCGATGCAGGCCGATGAAGAATGCGAGTCCGAGTCCGATGAACATCGTTACCACATGGATAATGCCGGTGATAGCTATCGCATGCATGCCGCCCATGTAGGTGTAGAACGTGATGATTACGGATGCAATAATGACTCCCCAGAACCAGTTGATGTCGAAAAGCCTCGACACCACACCCGCAAAGGTCTGAAGCTGGACGTATGAGAGGGTTATGTAGGCTATCAGGAACGCAATGGCCGAGATTGTGCGGACGTCACGGCCGAACAGGTATTCCAACATCTCGCTTACGGTATAGACTTGATTTTTTCGATAGTGATATGCCACCGTGAAGCCGATGATGATCATCCCGGTTGCCGTGGCGAGGTTGTAAAGCATTGGCTGGAGCGTCCCTATCTTGAACGCCTTTTCGCTCACACCGATGGTGCTCATCCCTCCAAGCCATTCCGCTGCAACGACAACGGCGCAGGTGACGACTCCGAGGTTGCGGCCAGCTATAAGGAAATCAGCGGACGTCTTTGTCGCAAGTTTCCTTGTGAAGACAGACACCAACATCACAAAAAGAAAATAGGCGGTTACTATGATGATGTAGATGCTCATCTTCTCTCTCCTTTTGGATCAATGATGGCCTTAAATCTTACTGGAACTCAGCGGGTTTCTCAATTGTCCGAGGGAGTTTCGTTAAGGTCTTAGATCAACGTTTTTTCAAAAAATGATGGGAATTGACGGCCGGGAACGACCTCCTCCCGTTGGGGGGCAATTCAGGCACAGTAAACCGGGCGTCTCGCCAACAATACGTCGATTTCCGACCGGCCTTCCGAAAGTTGTCGCTTTTTATCCAGTAAAATTTTGCACCTCATTTTTGATGCCACAAATGGAGAGGAAAGATGACCCTGCTGATATTCTTCGCTCTGGGAGTTACCGCGGGATTTTTTGTCAAAAGGGAATTCAAAATTGAGAAAATCCTGAATGTCACCCTTGTAGTGCTTGTTTTCGCCATGGGCGTTCGAGCAGGGCAAGTTGAGGTTAGAAGCTGGAAACTGCTGATTGTTCCGATAGCTTTGATGCTGGCCGCGACATCCACAAGCGTTTTGATGGGGCTGGTAGTGGTCAAATTCTTCGGGAGGAGATAATGGTTTTTGCTTTGATCCTCGTTATTGCGCTGGTCGCCGGCATAATCACGGGCAGGCATATCGACCTGGACATATCCCTGCTTGCCGATGTGATGCTTTACACGATGCTGTTTTTCATAGGAATGGAAATGGCCCAGAAAAGGGAGGAGCTTGTCAGGGACTTCACGGAGGTCGGGGTTCTCGCAATACTTTTGCCGATAGCCACGATTATGGGCTCAATGGCTGGCGGTGCGATTGCTGGCCTGCTGCTTCCGGGTATCACTTTTGGAACAGGCATGACGATAGCCTCTGGATGCGGATGGTATTCGCTAACAGGCCCTTATCTTGCTAAATTCAATCCGGAATATGGACTTATCGGGTTTCTGGCCAATTTCATGCGGGAAATAACAATGCTGATATTCTATCCCCTCTTATTCAAATGGCTTGACCCAATTGCAGCTGTGACAATTGGTGGAGCCACGACGATGGACTCCACGCTTCCGCTCGTGCGTAAATTTGCCGGTCGAAAGGCCGGAATCGTGGCTTTTGCACATGGATTTGTCATCTCCTTGATTGTTCCTTTGCTTTTGATGCTCGAGACCGGAGTGTTTTTCTGAGAAATGGGAGAAGCCAGCCGCAGTGACCTTGAGGCCCTGCACGGCTTGAGTTCACAATCCCTTTGAATCAAAATATAGTTCAAATTTCCTCAGGGGAGGCGTCATGAAGAAAGGATATGGAGCTATCGTCATAGGTGGCGGTATCATCGGGACTGCCACTGCTTACTACATGGCAAAATTGGGTTTTAAAGATGTCCTTGTGGTGGAGAAAAATTACATAAGCTCAGGTTCCACCGGCAGATGCGCGGGCGGTATCAGGCAGCAGTGGGACTCGGAATACAACATCAAACTGGCGATGGGAAGCGTCAAGATTTTTGAATCGCTTGAGGACGAGTTGGGATTCCCGACGGAATACTATCAGGGCGGTTACCTGCTCCTCGCCTACCGTGAGAAAGATGCCGAATGGTTCAGAAATCGCGTCAAACTCCAGCAGTCGCTGGGACTCGACGTTAGACTGCTTGATCCTTACGAAGCGAAGCAGGTCGTCCCTTACATCAACACCGATGGGTTGCTTGCCGCAACCTATTGCCCGACGGACGGACACGCCAATCCGTTCCTCGTGACCTTCGGCTACTACAAAGCCGCACAGAGGCTTGGCGTTGAATTCGCTCTCAAGACCGAGGTGGTCGGCATCGAGACGAAGGAGTCCCGGATACGCTCGGTTAGGCTCAGCACCGGTGACACCATCGACACGGAAATCGTAGTGAATGCTGCCAACGCATGGACGAAGGAGATCGCCGCAATGGTCGGGCTGGATTTCCCCGTGAATCCTCAGCGCCATGAGATAGCGGTAACGGAGCCGATCGGCAAACTGTTTGATCCCCTCATCATATCCTTCAAGCATGGGATATACTTCCGGCAGGAGATGTCCGGCGGGATCGTGATGGGCTACGGCGACCCCGAAGAACCTTACAGCAAGAACATCAAGTCCAGCTTTCCGTTTCTCAAAAACGTGGCCGCCAAGCTTGCCGCTGTCATGCCCGTTACCGAAGATGTGAGGATTTTGAGACAATGGGCGGGTCTATACGCCATGACCCCGGATGCACAGCCGATAATCGGAGCGTCCGGCGAGGTGGAAGGTTTCTATCAGGCAGTCGGCTTCAGCGGCCACGGGTTTATGGTTGGCCCTAAAACGGCTCAGCTCCTCGCTGAACTTATCGTTTTAGGCCAGCCTTCCATGACGTTGGAACCTCTCAGCGAAAAGAGATTCCAGACCGGCGAGATTAAGGTCGAGAAGGCCGTGATCTGAAAACAAAGGAGGTTATAAATGTCGGGATTTGATCCTATCCTCATAGGCGAGATCAAGAAGTATATCGAGAACAACATCTCAAAAGTTGACGAGAAAATGACCGAGGAGCTGTTGCAACGCGAGGAGGAAATAACCAAAAAGATAGCGAAGATGAAAATCGACCCTGAGGCTCAGGAGAAGGCGAAGATATTTCTGGACATCCTGAGGGCGCGGAAGGAGAAAGGCTTTTCTGCTGATCCTGAGGCCATCAGGCTCATAACCTTTGCGCTTTACTACCTCATAAAAAAGCATGATCTCATTCCGGATTGGCATCCAATTGTTGGTTACGACGATGACGCCGCAATGGTCAATTACGTTTACAACGAGGTGGTTTCCACGATAGCCGATTTCAAAAAGTGGCAGAAGGAACAGGGTTAGACGTCCGTTTCTGAGTTATCAGGCCGGAGTTGACCGTCAGGCCGAATTTCAGATGACCGGGATGATTTATCCCGGTCGTTTGTGGTGAATGGTGAATCTCTGCCTCATGGCTTTTTGATTAATAGGAGGAAAAATAATGAAGCTTTCCGTGGTGATTCCCGCTCACAATGAGGAGGGCAACATTCCGATTTTGATGAAAGAACTGGACGAGATGATCCGCAGCTCCGGACTCGACATCGAGGTCGTTCTTGTTGATGATGGCTCCACCGATAGGACACTGGAGCAGGCGAAAGAGGCTGAAAAGAAGTATCCGTGGCTCAAGGTCGTCAGGCACGGGAAGAAGATGGGCGTCTCCCACGCGCTCAAAACCGGGTTCAGGGTTGCCACAGGTGACGCCTACATGTTTTTCCCGGCTGATCTTCAGGTCGGTGCAGACGAGATACCGAAATTTGTCGAGAAATTAGAGGAGGGCTGGGACCTTGTCTGCGGCTGGCGTCAGGGCAAATACGAAAAGGCGTTTGTGTCCAACGTTTACAATGCGTTGACGCGCAAGCTGTTCGGTCTCCACATCCACACCATGAACTCGGTAAAGGCCTTCCGCAAGGAGGTAGTTGACAGGATTCCACTCCGAAAGGATTGGCACCGATACATCGTCCCTTTCGCCTATGAAGCCGGTTTCACGGTGACCGAGGTCCCTATCAAACACAGGCCGCGCCTTTACGGCGAGAGCAAATACAAAGGGCTGGGACGGGTCATCGTAGGAGTGCTTGACCTCATGGCGGTCAAGTTCCAGCTCTCTTTCAGTCAGAAACCGTTGCTTCTTTTCGGGACACTTGGCGGGATCTCGCTGATAATTGGCACGATCGTCGGATTGGTTGCCCTTTACATGAGATACGTCCAGCACATTGGCTACAGGCCGCTGATTTATCTCACCATGCTCCTGATCCTTCTGGGCGTCAGCCTGTTCTCCATGGGATTCCTCGGCGAGATAATCGCCAACATAAGGGACGAGATGGAGATGCGGTTTGAAAAACTGGAGCGTGAACTTCAAAAACTGCGCTCCGACGGAGACGAAAAATGACGAAGGAATCGGCTCTGATCGCAGTCGCAGGCTACCTCCTGCTTTCCATCCCTGCCTTGATTTCGTGGAAAGAGAAGATGAAGTTAGAGAAGGACATCTTTGCCTCCGGACTGCGCGCCCTGATCCAGCTTGTGATACTGGGGTCAGTGCTTCTCTACATCTTCAAAATGCCGTCGTGGATCGGGCCTATCGTGGTCTCCTTCTTCATTTTTTTCGGGTCACTCATAGCGTCCGAGCGCGGCAAAAAGGTGCCGATGGCGTTTCCGCTGGCGCTTATGGCTTTCACAATCGGTTATCTGCCCGCTGCCCTCGTGATTTTCGGCAGCGGCGTGGTTAAATCGATACCCAACGTGTTCATTCCGCTCTCCGGGATGATGATCGGCAACGCCACGAAATCCATCTCCCTCGCCTATGATCGAGTGCACAAAATGATTGAAAACAATCAGGAGGTTATCGAGGCGGCGTTTATCGACGGCGCAAGCTACACGACCGCCGCCAGCTTCTTCATCCATGACCTCCTCAGGATAACGCTCCTGCCGTCGATCGACAGCATGAAGATCCTTGGGCTGGTTCACATCCCCGGCACCATGTCAGGCCTCCTGATAGCCGGGACACCCCCGGTCAAAGCCGCCGCCTATCAGGCCATGATAGCCTATGCGATATTCTCGGTTACCTCTCTGGCGACGATGATAGCGACCTATGGCTCCTTCTACCTCGTGCTCAAAAGCCGCTACGAGAAGATCACCTTTGGCAATAGGTTCAGAAAATCGAGGGGGTAGAACCGCCGCTTATGGGAAAGCGATTCCTCCTCGTAAACCCGCCGATCTACGATTTCGCCGCACACGATTTCTGGCTTAAACCCTACGGCCTGCTCAGGGTAGCGTCCCTCATCAAAATGGCCGGTGGAGAGGTGGTCTTATTCGATTTCATGGACAGAAATTTCCCGGGTATCCCGCGGACAAAAAGCGACCGATACGGCAGGGGCAAATTCTACCGGGTGGAAGTGCCAAAACCTGAAGTCCTTTCGTTCATTCCAAGGAAATTCAAGCGGTATGGCGTTCCGAAAGGACTTTTCATCGAATTTTTGCGGTCGATCGGGCGGCCAGATGCGGTCCTGATCGCCACGGGCATGACCTACTGGTATCCCGGAGTCGTCGAGGTCGCCGGGACCGTCCGCGAGGTGTTTCCCGGCATCCCTGTGGCGCTCGGC
>Ga0256842_1002882_pt1 | contig 11888 bp, 10 predicted proteins | sample 4559240metaG_FD_185973 | JGI IMG/M metagenome (GOLD analysis project Ga0256842, IMG submission 185973) | Hydrothermal vent microbial communities from Guaymas Basin, Mexico - 4559-240 | ecosystem: Environmental > Aquatic > Marine > Hydrothermal vents | place: Mexico: Guaymas Basin | collected...
CTGAAAGGGAAAATATGGATTAACCTTCGATGCGAATTTTGATGCCGTTGGGCAAATCCATTTCAAAATTAAAGGATGGTTTGGTTTCATTGACGCTTAATGGTAAAAAATCGCCTTGTTTTTCCTTGCGGTATTTTTTAAGCCAACATAATAAGATGCTCTTGTTTATTCCTTCTTGTTGGCAAAAGGCAGGTTAGCTAAATGCACTTTGTTGATAGGATTTCGCGATTTTAAACCTTGCCCGGCGGCGCGCTTCATCTTTTATCGTCCGCGTGAAAAGTGCGTCGTTATACGCTTCAATATCATAAGGCCGGTCTCCGTTGATAGTTATTCCTGCCAAAGTAAGTAATTCCCGCACTACTGATTCTGCTTTGTTTTTTTGCTATTTTGAGTTCCTTCCCAAAAAGATCAACCTTGTGTTATTAAAATTAACCAGTAGTAAATTATTGTTCAGTTTTCAAATATTCATTTTCCCATATTTTGCCGGTTATTTTTTCTAAATCTCTATCATATTGTACCAGGGTTTTATAATATTTATCAGATTCCAACGCTTCTCCTGCAAATTTATCTTCCGGTTCAACGTTATCTGTTAAAATTGATTTCCTGAAAACTTCGTAATGGTCTCTTATGGAACATGGCATTAACCAATTCTTTGGTTTTTTCATATTTTCAAGACCATATTTTTTTTGCCAGTGGCGACCATTTTTCATTAAATCTGAGAATAGTGCGTCCGAAAGTGTTTTCCCATTTTTATATAGATCGTAAATATTATCAACATAATAAGGGACAAAAACACAGGGCATGATATTGCCATTCCAGTCAATATAAACGTATCCACCACTCCGGCCGTAAGCAATACATCCATTAGAAAGCACGCCGCTGTTCCAAAAATCAGCCAAGCAGTATTTTTTCTCATGCAACATTCTTTCCCACATTCTGTAAAGCTGCACTCGTTTATGCGGATTGACCATTAAATTGAGAATTTCTTCCCCTCTGCCAATGGGCATTAACTGAAACTGCCACATGTAGGATATCCCTTGTTTATTAAAATAGAAATCATAGAATTCATCCGTGAGCAACAGATCCACATTTTTACTCGTAGCAGTGACCGACGCGCCAAAAGGCACACCTGCTTCTCGCAAATTATTAAAGCAATTAAGTACTTTCTTAAAAATGCCTTTGCCTCTCCTCTCGTCAGTTTCTTTTTCAAAACCTTCCACCGAAATGGCAGGCGTTACATTTCCCAGCATTTCCAGGCGTTTGGCAATTTCCGGTGTTATTAGCGTGCCATTAGTATAGACGAGGAAAAACATATCATTATACTTTTCAAAAATGTCCAACAAAGTCTTGCCCTCGCTGCGATACATAAATGGCTCGCCACCGCTGACAGTAATGAACCTGCTGCCAAAGGTATCGTGAACCTCTTTTACTATTTTATCAACGACAGAGTAGGGAAGAGTAGCGGCAGTACGCGATGTTGAGCTGGCATAACAACCAATACAATTAAGATTACAGCGTTGCGTGGGAGATAAAACAATAAATGAAGGCGGCAAAACGCCGTATTTTTGTTTAAATTTTTCAATTTCAATATTAATTTCCTCAGCACCATGCATAAAAGAATTATAAACCAGGACTTCAATAAGTTTGTTCGCTACATGTTTTGAAATGTAACCCTTGTCCATATTTTTAACAGCGCCATTAAGCATAGCTGAAAGAAATTCGTATTTTTTAAGCTGCACCTTTTTCAAACTTGTTCTATCATTCTCCACAACATTCTTGTAAATATATTTATCTATGTTTTTGATTAAGAAATGCCGTGCTTGCTTTTGATTAACTAATTTTTTGAAAGTCGTTATTAAAATATCGGATTTTGATTTCATTGTTTATATCTCCTTAATTTTACAATGCAGTATTTTTTTTATAACAACTATGGGGAATAAATTTTCCTCATGTGTTCTGACCTTTCAATCATTTTTTTTACAGATAATACTTTTTTATCTTCAATACCTATCGCCTTCGCTAATTCAGAAATATTCCATCCTATTTCCGCTCCAAGTAAAATGAGATCCAATTTTTCATAAGGAATCCCAATCGCTTCTTCATCAACGATACCAGGAATAATATCCGGAGACGGCGGTTTGTTTATAATATTTGAAGGAATTTCGAGATATCGAGCAAGTTCTCTTACTTGGGTTTTATATAAATTCAATAGAGGCATAATATCTGACGCATCGTCGCAACCATATTTTACAAAAAAACCTATTTGAGATTCGGTTTTATTGGCGCATCCGACAACCAATCTATTTTCAATTTCTGCATAAAGATAAAGCAACACCATTCTTATTCTGTGTTTCGTTCTATAATAGGCGTTATATTTTTGTAATTGAGATTTAAAATCCTTATCCTTAAATCCCAATATACTGGCGGTAAATGGAGATTCACCGGTTTGTTTTTCATAGTAATCATAAGCTTTTTTAACCACCTTTTCTTTGTGTTTATCCGGCAGTGGAAGTTTGTTGAGGGCAAACAAACGATATACATTCATTTTTTTTAAAATTGGGCTTATATCCAATAATTTTGTTTTCAGGTTTAGATTTTTTGCCAAAAGTTGAGCATCCTCAACATGCTCCCTTTTTGAGTCCTTTTCAGGCATTATTAGTGTCAAAACTTTATCCGAGCCAACCGCTTCTTTGCATAATACAGCTACCACCGCCGAATCAATTCCCCCGCTTAATCCCAGAATTACTCCATCTCTTTCCAGCTTTTCCATATTCTCCCTAATAAAATTTCTAAGTGAAAAAGCGACTTTTTTAGCATCAATTTTCATGCGGAAATACAGATCTTTTATCTTTACATCTGAATACATTATTTAATTCACTTTTTTCCTTAATTTGAATATCCTTAAATTTGTTAAATTGATGAATTCACATTCCTAAAAGAACACTGGTAAGAGACAGCAAACAATTTTATACTTCTTTGCTTTTTGTAGCGCCAAGTAAAATACCAAAAATAATAATTAAAATTCCAACAATAATGAGATTTGCTCCGCTTTGCAATCCAGTTGCAATACCGGAAATAATGAGCCAGAGGCCCAGGATCCCACTGATAATTCCCTGCCACTTTTTTGCAGCGGTAGCAAAGTTAAGTATCGCCAGAATAACTCCTACAATGATATAATTGACAGGCCCTTGAAGACCGACAACAAAACCTGATATTAAAGTCCAGATGCCTAATATTAAATTAACCCATCCTGTCCACATAATATTCACCTCCTTAAATTTTTTAATTCGCTCTGTTTGTTTATTACTGCCCCCTACCAGAGTTTTTTATTTTATTTCTATAATTACAATTACTGTACCATATTATTATACTAAACATGGAAATGAGAAATAAAATTGATGTTATCTTAATAATAATCAAGTTGTTGCCATATTTTTTTATAATTAAAAATTTTTTTCAACATTTAAATAACAACAAAAAAAAATCGCACCTACTTTAGAGCAAATAAGTAAGTACGATTTTTTATTAATAGTTAGAGTGCGAATATTTTATTCGCATATTGTTTAATTTTTTGTCATATTTTCAAATCCTTCAATCTAATTCCGCAGCGTTTCATCATAGCCTGAAACTGCCTTCGATCCATACTGATTTCTCGGGCTGCTCTTGATATATTCCCTCCTGACCGCTTCAAGGCATTGACTACAAACCTTTTTTCAATTTCCATAGCGGCTTTCTGTTTTGCTTTTTTCTTTGCCAGTTTCAGCGCTTCCTTGTTCATTATATTTAATGGGGCGATTCCCATCAATTCATCTGGCAGATGGTCAATCTCAATTCTTCCATCTTTTGCCAGTACCATTGCTCTTAAAATAACATTTTCTAATTCCCGCACGTTTCCAGGCCAGTTGTAATTTTCCAGTATCGACATTGCCCCGGAAGATATGCCGCATATTTTTCCATGGGTGTCACCCGAATGTTTTTTGATAAAGAAACCTACTAAAGGGGCTATGTCTTCCTTGCGTTCTCTTAAAGGTGGTATCTTTATGGAAATTACATTTAAGCGGTAGTACAGGTCCTTTCGAAAACGTCCTAACTCTACATCATTTTTTAAGTTTCTATTGCTGGCTGCAATAATTCGCACATCGACCTGAATAGGAACAACACCGCCAACCCTGGTGAAACATTGATCTTCAAGCACCCTTAGCAGCTTAGGTTGAAGCGAGGTGGGCATTTCAGATATCTCATCGAGAAAAAGTGTGCCCCCATGGGCAAGCTCAAACTTTCCTTTTTTTTGAGCTACTGCTGAAGTAAAAGCGCCCTTTTCGTGACCAAAAAATTCGCTTTCAATTAAATCATCAGGAATTGCTGAACAGTTTATCGGAATAAAAGACCTGGAAGAGCGATCGCTGGATAGATGAATCATCTTTGCAATCAATTCTTTTCCGGTTCCTGTCTCACCCTGAATTAACACGGTAGCCTTAGTGTCAGCCACCTGTCTGACTAAATCCATAATTTTTCGCATTTGTGGACTGGCACAAACTACATTTTTAAAATTATAAATACCCTCTAATTCACGCTTCAGTTGAATATTTTCTGTTAGCAAAAAACGATAAGAAAGCGCCTTTTGTATAGTAACTACCATCTCCTTCATCTTTACCGGTTTTAACAAGTAATCATAGGCTCCCAGTTTCATTGCCTCCACCGCATTTTCCACAGTGCCGTAAGCGGTCATTAATACAACAGGAATACTCGAATCAAAAGCCTTGACTTTTTGAAGCAACGCGATTCCGTCTTCATCAGGAAGTTTCAGGTCTGTGAGCACAAGATCAATACTTGCATTCTGCAAGTGGTTCATAGCATCCGACACGCTTCCGGATACAACGACTTTGTAATCATGCCTCAAATTTAATTTGAGGAGCTTCTGGATTTTTTCCTCATCGTCCACAACTAATATTGTTGGTGTGTAACTCAATTTAACCTCTTTTGAATTGGTAACTTTAAAATAAATATTGTTCCCTTTCCAAAACTACTCACAAAGGAAATTGTTCCTCCCATACTTTCCATGATCTGATGGCTGATAGAAAGCCCTAATCCTGTTCCATTCTTTTTTGTGGTGAAAAATGGGTCAAATATATTGGACTGAATAGTTTTCTTTATTCCGATCCCGGTGTCTTTGATGGAAATACCGATCTGTTTATTCCTTATTGCTGATACTTTTACGGTTAGGATTCTTTTTTCAGTTGTGCTCATTGCCTCTAATGCATTCAGCTCAATATTTATTAACACCTGTTTGAGTTGTTCAGGATCAAAAGACAGAAGAGGAAGTCCTTTTGCGTAGAATTTTTTGATGGTAATATTTAATTTCTTTGCCTGTTCAGAAATCATTTGCATAGTTTCATCAACAAGGGATACCACATCACATTTTTGAATCTCTGGTGTTTTGGGCCGGGCAAAATCAAGAAAATTATTGAGAATACCATTAAGTCTATCCGTTTCATCAACTATAAATTGAAGTATCTCTTTCTGTTCATCCTTGTTCAAAGCCTCATTCATCAAAGTTTCAGCAGAACCGGAAATAATGTGTAAGGGGTTTTTTATTTCGTGTGCCATGCCAGCAGAGAGCGTGCCCATTGCTACGAGTTTTTCTGTTCTCATCAGTTGTCGTTCTCTCTGCTGCTCCTTTTCGTAAATCAAAGTACGGGAAATAGCAATGGCGGCTTGATTTGCCAGCGTATTCAATAACTCCATATCTTGCATTTCCCATTTTGTAGCAGTTTTCCTTTTCCCAAGCGCTAAATATCCTAAAAGTTCATTTTTAACCCGAATGGGAACAAGAAGGAAAATACCCGATTCCCGAAAGGCATCCAAATCAGTTTTAGCTTGAACATTTTCGTCAATGTTTTCAAACTGAATTGCATCATCATATCCGGCAAGCCAGCGATTTATATCTGCAGGATGAAGAACGAGCTCCGCTTCGATGTTTCGTTCACATTTAATGATGTAGCATTCTTCAGTTTCATCCCAAAGAAAGATGGCAATTTTTTTAAGCTTAAAAATTTCATCAACGAAATCTATAATTTGACTACAAAGTTCATCTAATTTTATGTGACGGGCAAGTGTTTTTGTGAAATCCAACATTCTTTTTTGAATCTTTGTTCTTCCCGGAAAAACGAGATTATCAATTAGTCGTTCAATATAACGTTTAATAGGCATCGAAAAAATAACAATTACTAAAACAAAAAGACTTTCCACTACAATGGATTGCCTATTAGTAGTTGCTCCCAACCAGTCACTGAGATGTTTTACAATCAAAATATAAACAGTTAAGACTAAAACCGAAAGAGCCGAAAGAAGAAGACTGCGTTTAATGATTATTTCTATGTCCAGCAAACGATACTTAACAATAGCAATACCGAAAAAAATGCTGATGAAAATTGTGTATAATCCGGTTATAAAAAGCAATGGGAACCCAAGTCTGAAAAAATAATTTACCAGATCAATAATCCCTCCGAAAACTGCCACGAAAATAATTCCAAAAATGAGATACCGTATCTGAAGCCGCTCTCTGGCTACCTCAGTATCTTTTAAAGAAATCGCAAGATTGACAATGCCATAAATAATGAAAAGCAGAAATATACCCATTATAACAAAGTAGGCAATGTAGAAGCTAATAGTTTGGTCGTGAAGTCCGATGTAAAATATATTGTTTAGCGCATGAATACGTTCCATTTTTATTTGCATCTTTAATAAAATTATAGTTAGGATTACAATAGTAGGTATATAAAAAAGAAAAGGATGGCTTAACGGACTTATTTTACTTCTATTTTTTCTTGGAAAAACAAAGGTGAAATGCAAAAAAAAGACAGGGAATATAAAAATTCCCAATAATGTGAGTTTTGCTCCTAATAGTGCCATAAACTGTGAATGAGCGTTTGACATAATAATAATGCCGACATTCCAAACAGCCATTGAACCTACTAATAGAGTAAACAATCGGTTTGCCGATTTTTTAGGATTATGGGAAAAAATAATTAGCCCCAGAGAGATGTTAACGGCTAAAGCAATGCTTGCAGGTAAAGAATAAAGGTTCATAAAAGAATCCTTGTTGTAATTGTTTTGTTATTATAAATTTTGAATTTGGTTTTCAATGACAAAGTTCAATATGTTTTTACGCGTTGTGCGAATTATAAAAAATAATTGCCCACAATTACTCCCATTGCTAAATTAGCAATAACACAAATAAAAACAAGGGGTAATCATAGGCAATTTTAAAGAAAATTTTGATATGATTTTATCTATCTTTAAACAAAATTTACTAAATATATCGAATAAAGGCGGAAATATCAAACGTCCGGGGTCTAAACTTAAATTTCCCGATGCTATTATTCTGGTGCAAGGCTTTTAGGAGATAGAGCTTATTTAAGTGATCCTTTGTAAAGAGAATTGTTTGAGAAAAATCGTTTACTATTAAAAACGCCAAAATGCCGGAACCAGAAAAATTACAGAAAATATCCAATAATAAACAATTATGCTAAAACTTTTTCAGGGACTTTCAGTTAGAATTTTATCCAACATCACAGGGCATACTTTGGTGCAATATTTGAATAAATATAAATTTGAAAACTAATTATGTCATGTGAAGTATGTTATTATTTAATTTATTTAATTCGTGCAACGGGTTAGGAGATACACGCCCAGCCCGGTGCCTTTGTATTTTACCCGGTGTCGAATCGCTCGTCCGGCAGGGGGTAATACCGGGCGGCACTAAAGACAATGCTGACTTTACTCAGCCCTTTGTAAAATACGTTACTTCCAATGAAATCAAAAAAATGATTTTAAATGATGTCCAAACTTCCGGCTGGCTATTAATCTCAATGCTTGCTGATCAGGCGCAATCCTATTGCGAATTATTAGAGGAACAATCGGGTCAGCGGGCAGTTATTGTTGGCAGGATAACAGAAAAATCAGAGGCAACTGTTATCGTTCAGTAAATTTGAGATCATGATGTTTGGTAAAATGATTAAAAAAAATCGCTTTGCAATAGCAAAGCGATTTTTTTCTTAATGTTTAGGCTAATGCTTTACGCAATTCGTTTTTGAGCTTTTTGATTTCTTTGCGTATTTTCTTCAACTGGGCGTAATCTTTATCTTCAATTGCTTTATCGCGGTCGCGTTTTAATAATTTAATTTTCATTTTAATTTTGCCTTTGTTTTCCAGTTTGGCTGCATGATGCTCATGCATATCAATATTCAACGTTTTACAAATCGCCTCCAAAAGATGCTCTTTGTTCATTTGCGTGTACCCTTTCAGGGCATCACCTAAACCTGCGGCAATTTCCCTAAGCTCTGCAACCGTTTTGTGCTTCAATTCTTTGTAGGTGTACTCCATGCCTCGTTTCCTCCTTCAAAAAGATTTTTGTTAACAAAACTTACAAATAATATAATATGTTCACTTTTTAATATCCAGTCTAAACGCAAAGGCGCTAAAATTTTTAAAGCATCCTATGTAAAAATCGTAAAATGCCATCATTTAATGATGTAAACAAAGTTTTCGCCCATGTTACCTTGATGAACTCAATGGCGAAAATTATACAGACAAATGCGAAAATCATGCGGGCAGCAAGCGCCCTAAAACCCGCTGAATCGCTTGAAAATAGGTAATATTTGCGCTAAGTTTAAAAAGGAATAAAATTTGTATGAATTTATTCTGCTTATATTTAGGATTTATTTAACCGCTCGATGAAAATGCGGAGGCGCAGGAATAGCCAATCCCGATAATCCCGAAGCATTATTGTACAATCCTGCCTGGCCGACCGAAACAAAAACGCTGGTGATCGGCGGAGGATTAAGGCGCCTTGGCGCTACGATAGGTTATGCAACCGATTCTTCGGAATTCAACAATCAAATTGTCATTCCGATTATTTGATGGGGATTACGCGTTACGGAAAATAGATATTCCAGGCGGGTTATCGCGAATTCTACAATACCAAATTGCGATATGAAATAGCGGTTACGGTTTTACCTGAAGGAAACAAGAGGCTGGTCGAGCACTATGAAAATAATAGAGTAAACGAATTTTTTGTCGGAATTAACAGGAAATTAGGGCCGCATTTGAATTTCGGCGCACAGTCCGGCCTTCTGTACCAATATGCATCCGGCACAGTAGATGGCAAAGTTGTAACAAAAGGACACGGATATGGTTATACATTTCTCCTTGGTTTAAATTATCGTCCAGTACAACAATTTGGTATGGCCTTAACGTATCGTTATGCCAGTTCTATAGACTATGATGTTGATTCCGAACTTATGGACAATGTCGGAAGTAGCCTAAGACGATCCATACGTTTCCCCTGTTTTTTGGATGCGGGATTATATTATGTGCCTCTAAAATGGATTGAAATATCACTAAAAACGGAATTCCAGGAATGGAAAAAAGTAATGGATAGTTTAAATAACCGTTTACAATTGGCCGTTGGGCTAAAAATCAGCCCGGCCGAGCATTGGGCTTTGCATACAGGATATTTTACCTCGGGACGCTATTTAAACGGAGAAAACAGCCTCGAGGATGTGGCCTTTATTACCGGAGGCATAAGCTACAAAATACGTTCCAATTTGATTTTTACACTAAGCGCTTTAACCAGTCATTTCTTTGCAGGAAAAATGGCCGACGGTCTTGCCCAATTAGATCAAACCGAAATTCTGATGGGTATTCGGTTTGAGCCGGGCAATGAATAGCAAAAATAAAATACCGCATAAATTTAATTTTGCGGAAATTGCTCAATAATTTCCTGAATTGAATTGAGAGTAAAAGGCTTTTTCAGAAAAATAAATTTACCGGTTTGCGGTAATTCATCTTTTACACTTTCTTCGTCAAAACCGGAAATAAAGACAAATAAGGGATCTCGTTCAATAATATTAATGAGTTGCTGGTAGATTTCTGTTCCGCTCATTTGTGGTAAATTTAAATCCAAAAAAACAATATCGATTTTATCTTTATGTTCTTTAGACAACTGGATGGCGCTATGGCCGTCTTCCGCTTCAATGGAATGTACATCCCATATTCCAAGTACTTCGGAAATGATTTCCCGAATATAATTTTCATCATCGACAATTAATGCCATATTAATTTTTTTGCTCAATGCTAACACCTATTTTAAAATCCCTCTTTTTTTATATCGACAAAATTGCTTAAATTGTTAGTACGAACGTAATGTACAAAAAATTTCTGGAGCAATGATGGGTATTTCAATTGTTGATGGAATAATTATTGTCGGTTATTTGATTTTGGTTGCATTGATCGGCTCGTTTTCCGGCGGAAAGCAGCGAACAGTAAACGATTATTTTTTAGGCGGCACCAGTGTTCCCTGGTGGGCGGTCGCTTTTTCCATCGTTGCCGCAGAAACCAGTAGCTTAACCTTTATTAGTGTGCCGGGGATAGCTTATTTAACCAATTTAAATTTTCTGCAATTAACATTGGGATATTTGACGGCCAGAATTCTTATTGCTGTTTTATTTTTGCCATCGTACAAGCAAGGGAAAATTCAAACCGCTTATGCGTTTTTAAGAGACCGCTTTGGCTATCGCACCCAACGTTTTGCTTCCGTTGTCTTTTTGTTTACACGTATCGCTGCCGATGGCGTACGCCTGTTTGCCACAGCCATTCCGCTGGCCATCATTTTGAAAGCGTCGCCTTGGTTTGCGAATTGGTCAAACTTCCAGATCTATTTTGTCTCTATTATTGTTATCGCGCTGATTTCATTGATTTATACGTACACCGGGGGAATGAAGGGCGTTATTTGGGCGGATGTTGTGCAAATGACCATTTACCTTGGCGGCGCCTTTGTTGCTCTGTTTATTTTGTGGCGCCATTTACCAAGCGATTTTACAATTCCCCCGGACAAGTGGCAGGTGTTTAATTTTGATTTCGGGCATTCCATCGGCGAATTCTTTCGAAAGCCGTACACCTTTTTGGGGGCTTTAATCGGCGGAACATTTCTCTCGATGGCCTCACACGGTACGGATCAATTGATTGTCCAGCGTTTGCTTTCTACACGAACCCTGCGCGACAGTCAAAAGGCGGTGATTGCCAGCGGTTTGTTGGTTATGTTCCAGTTCGCTCTGTTTTTGGTTATCGGGCTGTTGCTCTATGCCTTTTACCACGGCATCAGCATTACCAATCCGGCTGCACCGTTCCACAAACCGGATGAAATCTTTCCGTATTTTATTATTCACAATTTGCCAATAGGCGTTAAAGGGATTATTGTCGCCGGATTATTCGCTGCGGCTATGTCCACTTTAGCCGGTTCCATGAGCTCACTATCAGGCTCGGCCATGCTGGATTTATTCAAACCGATTATCAAAAAGGATTTGGGCGATAAAAAAGAAGTTTTGATTTCCAGGATTTTTACCATCATTGCAGCGCTGGTTTTAATTTCCGTTGCCTTTTTATTTATTTCCATGAGTAAATCGGTGGTAGAAATTGCCCTGGGCATTGCCTCGATTACCTACGGTGGATTATTGGGTGTCTTTTTGCTTGGCCTGTTCTCCAAACGCGTGGGCGAGACATCTGCCATCATCGGGTTTGCTACCGGGCTGATTGCCATGCTTGGCGTAAGTGTCGTGCCTATTATGCTGGGTCGTCCTCCATTTGTGCACTGGACCTGGTACGTACTCATCGGAACGACGGTAACGATTAGCGTTGGCATTGTCGCAGATTGGTTCATCAAAAAAGAACCGGCCTGATTCGCAAATTTGACCCCACGATGACGTACTCTGGCAAACGGCCCGACTACCGGGTTAAGGCCGGATTGTGCAAAATGTAACCGTTGGGCTCCATGCGGTATTTGCTTTTTAGTTGCAGAGTATCCGCCGGCAGAATTGCCATAAAACCGA